>Ga0256840_1002945_pt1 | contig 14344 bp, 12 predicted proteins | sample 355202metaG_FD_185969 | JGI IMG/M metagenome (GOLD analysis project Ga0256840, IMG submission 185969) | Hydrothermal vent microbial communities from Mid Atlantic Ridge, Atlantic Ocean - 355-202 | ecosystem: Environmental > Aquatic > Marine > Hydrothermal vents | place: Atlantic Ocean: Mid...
CTTTGTTGAGAGCTTTCGATCATTATAGAGGCTTTTCTGTTTTATGTCACTGTTTTTTATGAGTATTTACTAATTCTTTTCAACACCTTTTAATTGTGTTGTTTCGTGTAAAATCTCATGAGAGGGCCTCCTTGGCCGAAGGTTGGTCTGGTCCTACTTCCATTATACCAGAGCTGGTCTGGTGCCGGGAGCGAGGGGGCCTTCTCTATTATCAATGCGCTTGTTCGGACGCAAACTCCGCTGCGCTCCGTTTGCGCCGCACAGCTTTATCGTTGGGCTTCTAGATTTATATCATGAAATATAAAAATATAATCCCGAAAGCACCAGAAGATTGGTTGATTGAAATTTCACAGGCATATCTTGATGCATGTGAAGCAATTCCATTTGGGGTATTAGTTGGGCAGAAAATTACACATAAAGACATTTTCCATCTTGGCCCGTCTATCTGCTTGAAATTTAGAGGGATAAAGCAAACTAAGGAAAATATCGAACAAGCAACGAAAGCTGCGTTAACAAGTTATGTGGCAACTAAAGAGACTGTTGGAGAATTATTTGAAATACCTCAAATGTCATTTGCCTTTAGCTATCTTGCTAGTCACTATGGCCTTGACCTTGCCGATGAAAAAATGTTAACGGAGTTATTGGATTATATTGAAAATAATTTAAAAAAATTAATATCGTTAACAAAACAATGAAAAAGAAGAAAATATTTACAATCCATGACGAGGAAATTGAAAATTTATTTGCTAAGTTTTCACGTCCTATTGTTAAGTCAGCTAATACAGAATCTCAAAAGTCTAAATCACTACAAATTGCAAAAACATTATGGTTATTACTGGTTTCAGGCTCAGATTCTGAGAAAAATGTTTATGAAGTATTAAGCCAGGCGAGTCTTAACCATGATAGCAATGTTTCTATTGGTTCACTGTATTTTTGTAAAATGAAAAAGGCATTAACAAATACCGAAATGACAAAACTTTACAACCATTATCGCAGTCCCGAGAATTTCAATAAATTAAAAGAGTGGGGAGAAATGCCTTTTGATTCAACTGAATTTCATTAACGAATCAAATTGGTTGCCATTACCAGCCCAACACTTAGAAGGCCCCCGTTTGTCAAGCCACAAAAATAGTTCGTGACGATACCTGATACGCCATTCGGTCTCTCAAGACCGCCTGCTCTTTGACAGCGCCCTGGCTTGGGTTTCATATTCGGTAGCAGATCCTGCACCAAACACTTATTGAGGATCAACCATCTGATCAGCGGGATAAGGGGCGAGTTGCCTCAAAGCGGACATGGTGGCCGGTCGAGAATGGGCCCCTCTCTATTGCTCGTCGGAGATCGGACACCGTGTCCGCGTCCCCGCAGCAGCTCCCACTGTCGGACAGTTGCTGCAAGCAGAGCTTGCAGCGTCCTGGAAACTATCACGTACCCTCGTGCCGTCCCAGTCAATGAGTCGTGGTCATGCCATGGCATGCCGCAGTTAGTATCGGGCTCGGGGGAGGAGCAGATCCGCATCAAAGAATCAGTATACTGAAGGAGCAGGACGGACGACCAATCAATCGCATTGGCTGCCGGGATACGGCATAGCACCGACTCCTGTGGTCCTGCCACACGGTGTTTCTTCACCGATGTCGGAGACGACATGCTCACAACAACCAAGTGGCTCCAGTTAGACGTCCGGTTCATCCGTCCCCTCCAGGTCATGCGGCAAGGAACTTGTTCATGTCAAACCCCTCTCTGTTCTTGAGCATGAAATAGACGGCCCGGCCCAGCTTGTGGGCCAGGATGGAAAGGGCCTTGCCCTTGCCATGCCTGCTGACGATCTTCTGCATGTACCTCTGGCCCCGCTCGTTACCCTTGAGAAAGAGCTGGGCTGCCTCGGAAAATGCCCAGCGAAGGTGGGCATTGCCGATCTTCCGGCCGGCAGTGCCATACTTCTTGCCATTGGACTCCCTGGCGCATTTGACGAGCCGGCAGTAGGAGGCGAAGTCCTGGACCCTCGGGAAGCGGTTGATATTCTCTATTTCATAGAGCAGGTTCAAGGCAATGATCCTGCCCACGCCGGGGATGGTCTTGAGCAGGCCATAGGCGGTGGGATCATGCCCCTTGGCACTCTTGACGATCTCCCGCTCCAGCACCGCCAGGACCTGGTCATAGGTATCGATCATGTCCAGGTTGGCTGCCACCGACATCCTGACCGCAGGGTCGTCGAACCGTTCCAGGAGATCGACCCGGTTTGCGGCCTTGGCGATCCTGCCCAGGGGCTCCTGCAGGTTGTACTGGCTGGCCGTGTTCTGGATGTGTGCCAGCAGCTCGGCCCGCTTGCGCATGAGATGGTTGGTAACCCCTCACAGGGTAAATTTTTTCACCCTGCCTGCCTGATCCACTCCAGGTCAGGTTGCTGATCTTTGAAATAGCAGTCCATTGCCTCCACGAGCACATGGAATGTGGATTTGCCTTGGAGCCGGCAGGTCTGGCGGAGGGACAGAATCCTTTCCACCCAGCGATTCCCTTTTTCGCCTCGTGTTCCCTGACTTCGTTTACGCCAGAGAACACCGAAGCGAATCATACGCTCGGCGAAATTATTGGTCGGATCCACGCCTTCTTTAACCAGAAAGGTAAAGAGCGCATCCATTTCGTTCTCGATATGGCGGACAAACGTCCCCGCCTCACTGTCCGAATCGCGATACAGTGCTATCAGTCGGCAGAGCCGGGCATAAAATGATCGCCACTGAGCTGTTGTCGGGGGAGCTTTGGCCATTTTACATAATCGTCGAAGTTCCGCCCTGGCCCATTTGCCGCACTTGGCCAGTTCAGGGTCGCTTCGCTCCGCCAGGCCCGTGGCCCGGCGAATCAGGTGCGCAAGGCAGGTTTGACGTCCATGAATCCATTTTTGATAAATCCGGTATCCGTCGCTGACCAGGATGCCTTCCCAGGCTCCGATCAGTTCTTCAAATGCGGCCTGGGAACGGTTTGTATGAATCATGAAAAAGGCAACGACCGCATTGGCCATGACCCAGAGCCAGTTGAGCTTGCCGTTGTTTTTCCAGGTTGTCTCGTCCAGGTGATTGATATCCTGGCATCTGGCCTTGTCCCGGATCGCTTCATAATGTGGTTTGATGGCGGCAGATGCACGGTCAAGGACTTTCTGGATGCCTCCCTGGCTGATGGGTACACCGAGGACCGAGGAACAGAAGGTTTGAATAACTTCCCGACTGTTGCCTTGGATACCGCCCAATTCGGCGATCAGGGCTGAGAAGCGTGGGCCGAAACCAGTGGCATACTCCGAGGGGAGATACCCTTTGTTGATCTTGCCACATGTCGTGCATTCACCCTGGTAGAGGATGAAATGGATGACCGTCATGACGATCTCCGGCAGCTCAATATGCTGATGGGTGTAATATGGCTTCTTGTTCCTGAAGTCATGGCATCCACAGGAGCACTGGTGAGGTTCAATCTTTCGGATCTCGGTAGGGGGCAGCAACTGCTGGCGGTGGCCTTTTCGTTTTTTCCTCTTTGTGCCCTTTGCTTTTTTGGAAGTCTTCTCCTTGTAGGGAGAGTCGGTCGAGGAGGGTTTGTTGGAATTGGAAGAGTCTTCGTTCAGCCTGGCCTCAAGTTTTTCGATCCGCTTGATCAGGGAAAGCAGAAGTTCCAGCACGGCTGGCGGAGTGTTGGCCAGGTCCTCTTCGGTACCCTTGCTTCCTTTCGGGAGGAGACTTTTATCGAACATCCAACTCCTCTCGGAAGTGTGGTGACATGGGATAGAGGTAAACGGCCTTGATCGGTTGCGTTGCTCTATTGTGCCGGTCATATTTGCCACGGCCTGTGGTCTTGCCGACATACTGCCAGTTGGCGGCCCGGTAACAGGTACCCTTGAACCTGGTTGTATCGACAAAGGTTTCGAGCAGGGAAACCGGCTGGTTGTAAAACTCCTGCCAGTCCTGCTCCAGGCAGCGGATATTCAAGGCCAGGACTTTGGAGGCCAAGTGTTGGACGTTGATCCAGGGCAGGATCAGAAAGCGGACATTGTTGACCACCTTGTACAGATTGGCCTCCCGGACAGAATGTTGCCAGCCGATGAACCGGTCCCGCGCCGCAACTTTCCATGCGGCCGAGCCCCAGCCCAGACAGGCAACCAGCCGTCCGTCAAGGTAGGCGAGGTATTTCAGATAGGAGCCGACGATCTTCGGATTGCCGAGGTAGTGAAAACGATCCACCAGGAAATCCCATAATCCTTCATCAGGAGTACGCCGGACCATCCTGAGTGTCAAAGAGCCAAACTCGGAGACGATTCCTTTCAGATCCGAGTCGTCATAGGTATATTCCCGTTGTCTTGCCTTGCGGGGAGGCCGACGGGGAGTTATCAGGCGGGGAGGCAGGGATATTTCCCCCTTTTCCTCCAGCTTGAGCAGCAGGACCCGGCAGGCCCGGTCTTTTAGCCGGCCGTTGGCCTGGTACCAGTTCCACTGCTCGCACAGGATTCGGGAAATTGCGGTACGCCCCAGATCCCAATGCGCGCTGATTATCCCGCGAATGGTATCAAGATCATGCCGGTCGATTATTCGCCCGCGTATCTGGTATACTTGCTCCGTCAAGATATCTCCTCCAAGTCTGGAGATATCGTAACGGATTACCGCGAATGTCGCCAGTCAAAAATTACCCTGTGAGGGGTTACATCATAGGGCATTGACAAAAAAATCACGCAGTCAACATGCTATGGCGTGGTTTATGATAATTCCTGACACCATCCAGGGGCCATGCGGGATCAAGAAAAAATCCTATGATGATTTTTTCATCATAACATCCGAAGTCTGCTGTCAATGATTTTATGCGATATATTCACCTGTTACCTTGCGCGCAAAAATGCAGCATTACTGCCGAGATCAGGTCCTCTGACCTTGTAGCTCAACCTGGCGGTTGCTGCCAGCAGACGTTCTACCTGCTCGATGGAGAGAATATCCGGGATCCTGGAGATCTTGGGCGGCTTGACCAGGGGAATCTCCTGCCAGTCCCTGTTCAGGACCCTGGTATAGAAGAACTTGAGGCCATACAGGTCGAGCTTGACCGTGCTCCAGGAATGGCACTTCAGCAGATCGGTGAAATAGTCCAGCAACTGGTCCGATGTCAGCCCGTCGATCCGGCAGTCGAAATAGTTGCCGATCCGCCGGATGGCCCTGGAATAGGCATCAATGGTCTTGGGCTGCATGCCGGCGAGCTTCAGGCATTTGCAGTGCTTGTGATACTGTCTGAGAAACTGCGGGTCAGTGCGTAGGCTGGTGTTCATGGGGAACCTCCTCTTGCTGCATATTGACATGAATGGCAGCGCCCCTTGCACTGCCCATGGCTCTTTATGACAGAGGAACGAAGAGGTTACAACTGGATACAACAAAGAAGGGATGGAACGGCCGGGGTTGTCTGCCGCGTAGCGGCTTCGTCCAACAAGCGTGCCTGCACAAATATGCACCACCTGTGAACGTTTACAGATCTGCGGTTGTGAAACCGCATATGTTACCAACCCTGTGAAGGGTTACGCCAACCCGCTGCCGGTGATTCTTTCCCGTTATGCACAGGGTGCGCAACGAGTGCCCACTCGATATTGCCGCACCGAGCCGCCCGATACCACCTATGAGAAAATCCTTGTTGATCGAAATTTCCTATTCGACCCATCGGGCTGCATAACGTATAATCTCCTTTCACGATGGCCTCGTAAAAAGTTCGTCATACTCTAAAGATGGCTCAGCATAACCGTTCGATATACAAGGCGTAGCGGTGTCGGCCAGTGTCGGCCAGGCGGAGGCGTACATGGAGTACGTCGAGCATTGGCCATATCCGCTACAACGCAGTAGATCGGACTTTTTTGCGACGCCATATTTCATTATCATCCGGTTTCAGAAAAGGAGAAGACATGAAAAGATCGCAAACAGGCGTCCTCCTCGGGCTGCTCTGCATGACCATCGGATTTCTTTACCCCGGCATGCCGCTGCAGGCGGCGGATGATCTGGCTCCCTTTACCGGTTTGAAGGGTTCCCTGCGTATTGCCGGCGGCACTGCCCATATCCCGGTCATGAAGGAGGCGGCCCGGCGGATCATGAGTTTCAATCCCGACATCAGGATCAACATTGCCGGCGGTGGTTCCGGTCTCGGCATCAGGCAGGCTGGCGAAGGGTTGATCGATATCGGCAATGCAGGGCGCAGGCCCACGGATACCGAGATCGCCAAATATAACCTCAAGCTCTTCCAGTGGGCCATCGACGGGGTTGGAGTCATCGTTCATTCCGACAACCCGGTCCGTACTCTGACCAGTGCTCAGCTCCAGGGGATCTTTGCCGGCAGGATCAGCAACTGGAAGGAGGTTGGCGGTGTGGACAGAGAGATCGACATCTATACCCGTGACGAGTCCTCGGGTACCCGCAAGGTGTTCTGGAAAAAGGCCCTGGCCAGGGGGACCATCTCGGACCGGGCCAACGTGGTGGTCTCCAACGGCGCCATGAAGACCACCGTTGCAGGCGATCCTTTCGGTATCGGCTATATTTCCATCGGCTACATGGATGCAACCGTAGCCCCGGTCAGCCTGGACGGCGTTGTCCCGGATCTCGCCAATGTACGCAACGGCAGCTACCGCGTGGCCCGTGGCCTCTACAGTCTGACCAGGGGCGAACCAGCCGGACTTGCCAGGGCCTTTGTCGACTTTCTCTTCAGCCCCACGGGCCAGCAGATCGTGCAGGACAAGGGGCTCATCCCGGTCCGGTGACACCCGGCAGGGAATCTGCCGGCATCATGGGGGACAGAGTGGTCTTCTGGGAACACCTCTTCCGGTCTGCCGCGGTCATCTGCGGTCTGCTCACCTTGGCCATCTTCTGCTTTCTCTGCGTCCTTGGCCTGCCGCTCCTGCAGGACGGACACCTGCTCTCCCTGCTCTCGTCCCCCTGGGCACCTGCGCGGGGACTCTACGGTATCTTCCCCATGCTGCTGGCCAGTATTCTGCTCGCGCTTCTCAGCCTGGCCCTCGGCTTTCCCGTCAGCCTGGGCTGCAGCCTCCTGATCACGGCTCTGGCGCCGCGCCGACTGCGGATGCTGCTCATCGGCATGATACGGCTGATGGCCGGTATCCCCACCGTGGTCTACAGCTTTGCCGCCCTCTTTCTGCTGGTACCGCTCATGCGCACCCTCATCGGCAGGGGGTCCGGCCTCTCCCTCCTGACCGCGGCCCCGGTGCTGGCGCTGCTCATCGTGCCCACCATGGTCATCTTCTTTGTTGCCGGTTTCGAAAAGGTGAACCGGGCACATCTTCTGGCCCTGGATGCCCTGGGCGGCAGCAGGGTACAGAAGATCATCCACATCCTGCTGCCCGGCGCCAGGCCGGTCCTGATCAACGGCACGCTGCTCGGTTTCGGCCGGGCCATGGGCGACACCATGGTCAGCCTGATGCTGGCCGGCAACTCCACGGCGGTTCCTTCCTCGCTTGCCGATTCGGCCAGGACGCTGCCCGCCCACATCGCCCTGGTCATGGCCTCGGATTTCGACTCCCTGGAATTCACCTCCATATTCGCCTGCGGTCTGCTCCTCTATCTGGTTACCGGCCTGCTCATGTTGCTCATGCGTCTGCCTGGCCGATCTCCGGATAACGAATCATGACGGGACAACGAAAAATTACTGAAATCACCGTCACGTGGTTCTGCTGGCTGAGCGGCCTGCTCCTGCTGGCGGCCCTGGTCATCCTGGTCGGCTATCTCATCCGCAGGGGCGGGCCGGTGCTCGGCCTTTCGCTGCTCTTCGGAGACACCCCGCCCCTGGATGCCCTGCTCCTGCGGAAACATGTTTTTGACGGCCTCTATCCCGCCCTGGCCGGCACGCTGCTTCTGGTCATCGGGGCCATGGTCCTGGCCATTCCCCTGGGCATCGCCAGCGGTATCTACATGGCCGAATACGCCGGCGGCCGGACCAAGGCCGTTTTCAGCCTGCTCTTCGATATCCTCGCAGGTATTCCCTCCATTGTTGTCGGCCTGGCCGGGCTGTCGATCACCATCTTCCTGCACCGGATCTTCGGCGAACGGATCATGCCATGTCTCTTGATCTCATGCCTGGCGCTTGCCTACCTGGTGCTGCCGTACCTGATCCGAACCACCCAGGTGGCACTGGAATCCATTGATCCGGTCATCCGCAAAACAGCGCCGGCCCTGGGTGCCTCCAGACTGCAGAACATCGGCCACGTCCTGCTGCCCCACTCCCTGCCTGCCATCATCGGCGGCATCATCCTGGCCACAGGCCGCTGCGCCGAGGACACGGCCGTGATCATGCTGACCGGAGCCGTGGCCAGTGCGGGTATCCCGCGTTCCCTGCTCGATCAGTACGAGGCCCTGCCCTTTTACATCTATTACATCTCGGCACAGTACACCAGTCCGGACGAGCTGGCCACCGGCTTTGGCGCGGCTCTCCTGCTCCTTCTTCTCTGCAGCGCCCTGCTTGTTCTTGCCCTTGTGCTGCAGCGCCGCCTCACCATCTTCCTGCTCTATCGATGAACCGATGGCCCCAGCCGTTAAAATCCGGGTCTGCGACCTCAATTTCCACTACCGCGACCGCCAGGTTCTCCACAACGTCAACCTGAGCATCCCCTCCGGCAGCATCACGGCCATTACCGGGCCATCGGGCAGCGGCAAGTCCACCTTTCTCCTGGCCCTGAACCGCCTCTGGGAAGAGATTGACGGCTGCAGGGTGCGGGGCAGGGTGGAGATCGAGCTGGACGGCCGGCTGCAGGAGGTCCACAGCCCCGCCCTGCCGGCCCGTTACGTACGCCGGAAGGTGGGCCTGGTCTTCCAGCAGCCCAACCCCCTGCCCATGTCGATCTTCCGCAACATCGCCTTTCCCCTGCAGCTTGCAGGGGTGCGTGACCGGAAACTGCTGGCACAGCGGGTGGAGACAGCGCTCAGAAAAGTGCGGCTCTGGCAGGAGCTGCATAACCGCCTGGAGGACGACGGCCGTTCGCTGTCCGGCGGCCAGCAGCAGCGGCTCTGCATCGCCCGGGCCCTGGTCCTGCAGCCCGAGGTCCTGCTGCTCGACGAACCGACCTCCTCCTTGGACCCCGAGACCGGCCAGGCCATCGAGGAACTCCTGCTCAACCTGAAAAACGAGACGACCCTGATCGTGGTCTCCCACTACCAGGACCAGGTGCAGCGCATCGCCGACCTGCGCTTCACGGTCCGGGACGGACGTTTCACCAGGGCCGGCTGTTTTCGTGAGCATCCTGTTCATCAGTGATGGTGTCGCAAAAAATCCGATCTACAGCGTTGTAGCGGGTACGGCCAATGCTCGACGTACTCCATGCACGCCTCCGCTTGGCCGACACCGCTACGCCTTGTAAATCGAACTGTTATGCTGAACCATCTTTAGAGTGTGCTGGATTTTCACGAGTCCATCATCAGCAAAAGCAATAGTATTTTCATGTCGTTACAGATAGAGGTGAACTATTACCCGCGCTGAAATCCTCAAGGCACTGAAGGCTGCCTGCAGGATCGGCAGGAATGAGGCCGAAGAGCTGATCGAGCAGCTGGCAGACCGGAAAAATGAGATATCGTCTGCCTGTTTTTCTGACAGGAGTTCCGATGCAGGGCAGCGACCCGCCGCAGGGACACCAGGAGTTGTCCTCCAGGGAAGACGGTTCAGCTCACCTCGACGGGGTCATGACGGCCCAGCACCTCCCTGATTTCCGGTTCAATCGCCGAGCCGGCCAGGACCTTGACCTGTTTTTTCTCCCTGTCCGCATAGATCTCTTCCGCCGGCAGACCGATGTTGACGAGATCATCGACAACGTTTTTCAACGTATCAGCAGATGAATAGGTGGCGGTAACCACCCTGGCCGTCTCCTTTTCCTCAAGTTCCCTGGATGCGGTACCGGTGGGGTTGTGCCTGTTGACCACCTCCATAATTGCGCCTTCGATCTCCGGCCCGGAGATGACCTTGACCTGCAGCTCCACCCGGTTGACAAAGATCTTTTCCGCGGGCAGGCCGGTATTGACCAGGTCGTCAAAGGTATTCCTCAAGGTGTCGTCGGAAGCAAAGGTTGCGGTGATGATTCGTGCCATTGTCGTTCCTCCCTGGATCGTATCGTGTTGTCGGCCATCAGCAGGATTGTTCCATACACAGAAACTATAATCACGACCCCGGACATCTCAAGGTGACCGGTCACCGGCGGCGCATCTCCGCATGGTCGCTCCTGCGGCCGAGAGTGCCGTGAACTATTTCATCTGCTCCATGATGCTGGCAAAACGCGATTCGATCCACTGCCTGCGCACCTCACAGGCAGGCGAGGCGAGAATATCTCCGCTGATCTCGTAGGCCCCCCCCATGCATCCGCCCCCGCAATACCCTTGCCAGCGGCACTTTCGGCACCTGGTGATCATCCGCGGTCTGCGCCGGCTGAGTTCCCTGATCCGGCGGAGCTTCCCGCCACTGACCATGCCGGAAAGGGAGTGGGTACGCACGTTGCCGAGCAGAAAATCCCTGCCACCGTGAAAACACTGGCACGGATAGACATCTCCGGCCGGGTCGATCCGGAACTGCGTACCAATGGAGCACTGGTACGGCACACCGGCCCGATGAATGTTGATGGAAAAACAGTCGGCCAAAAGATCCATCTCCCCCTGGAGCTCTTCTGCCCGGCTGCTGACCGTCTGCCAGAAGATGCCGGTCTGTTCCGCGTCGAGACAGAGCTCCTGCCACCGCTCATCGGCACGGCCGGACCGGGTGAGGGGCGGATACTGAACCACGGGAATTCCCCTGTCCCTGGCAAAGTCTATGATTGCCGATACCTCGTGCCGGTTCTGCCGCATGGGAGTAAAGGCGATCACAAGGTCCTCGGCCTTGCCCGAGTCGACCAGGGCATCAATTCCGCGAACCGTTGCCCGGTAGCTGCCCCTGCCCCTGATACTGTCATGGACCGCTTCACTGGCACCGTCCAGGCTGATCTGGATCTTGATGGGCAGCCCGGCCAGTATTGCCGCAGTCCGGGCATCGACGAGGGTGGCATTGGTGCCTACGGAAACGAGCAAACCTGCGGCTAGGGCATGCTCGATGATCGCGAGCCACTCCGGATGGAGCAGGGGCTCGCCGCCGCCCACGGCCACGGAAAGACCGCCACAAGCGACGACCTGATCGACAACACTCCTGATCTCTTCACCTGTCAGCTCATCTGCCGCCGCATGGCCCGCGGCCAGGTAACAGTGGCAACAGCGCAGGTTGCATTTTCTGGTGATCTCCAGGGCCACCCCCTGAAAACGATTTTCAGGCCTCTGCGGCCTTTCCTCCTCCCCGAGGATACAGCTTCTGCGCATTCTGTCCAGGAACGAGACGGCAAAATCACGCACCTCGCCAGGGTCGGCCCCGGTTTGCCGGCTCAAATGACCAGCGATCTCGGCCAACGTACGTTCGCCGTTACAGAGACGCAGGAGCTCCACCCCATCCCTGTTGATGATCACCCAGCCTGGTGCCAGGGGCGCGAGCACAAAATACATTTCACCGCAGCCCTCACCCGGCAGTGGTTCGATCTCTATTTCACTTGCAACCTTCGGACAATATGTCGCTTCCATAAGCAGGCTCCGTTGTTCCCGGGAAAAAGTCCGCCCGGACTGCCCTGAGAATGCTCTCCCTTGGACAGGCCGGGCGACAGGGCATCAGCGATATTTCCGCACCACTTCAAGGGCGCGCAACAGTTCCGGCGCAGGGATACCCACCCACCACCAGCGGTCGATGATCACACCGGGTACCAGTCTGGTCTTGCGCCCCCCCACCTCAATGATTCCGGGCAGGGGCTTCATCCGCATGGCAGCGGGCTCCGGCGTCGGGTCGGCGCTGGCATAGAGCTGTGGTCCAAATCCCGGCATGTCCGTGGTTCGGCGGGCTGCGCCCACCTTCTGGGCATAGATCGGGCTCTGAAAAACCACGGGAGTGAATACGCATCCTTCCTTTTTGCCGAACCTGATCCTGGCCTCTTCTAGAACAGGGAACAGGGCCTCGGTAAGGGCATACATCAGCTTCCTGTCGCCGACAATACGCCGCATGAGCTCGCCGCTGGTACGAATAGGCACGGGATCATCGGCCACGTTTTCGACAATGCGAAGCCTTTCGAGATACTCGAGGCTGACCGGATCCAGGGGGCCGCACTGGGGAAGGCAGGCCCTGAAACGGGAAACGTCAATGGCGTCACTGGCGCTGGAGCCGATCTCCTCCACTATCAGCCCGGCGAGGATGGCCTCCAGCATTGCTGCCCGGGACTTGGCCGCGATCTCCGGCGACTCCTTGTCGGTAAAGCTGAAAACCCTGGGCTCGAACACGTAACTCATTCCCGGAAGGGAAATTTTGAATTCCCGAAAGACCTTCTCGATCTGCCTGGACATCTCTGTCATCAGTTTGGGATTTTCGGTTATGGTCTTCTTCAGTCTGGCACTTTTCTTGATGTTCCACTGCATGGCGACCTCCTTTCTGTTGCCCGGGCCGACAATCAGCCACGGGGACCTTCCGGTTTGCTTGCCTACGGCCGGAAACGAAGTACTGCCTACCACTTTTTTCCACCTTACCGCCTCCGGGGTAACGAAACAGTAACAGGTGATTTTTTTCTCCCCGGATAACGGAGGTTCTGCTAAAGAAAACGCACCCCTCACGGGAGGGCTAACCATCGGCTTGTCCGACCACAATGGTGTAAGCGCTCTCAGGAGCCGCAGATTTGTGCAGGCGTGCCTGACCGCAGGCAAGCGACCGTAGGGAGCCTCCGGTAGCCTACCTGTGCGGACAGGCACGACCGTGCAAAGAGGTAAACGAAGACTCCGTGCGGTTCCTGTGAGCGCTTACAAGAAAACCAACCGTTTAGGGCGGGAGATATTTACATTTCCGGCTGTTCCGTGCTAGGTTTGTCCAAGGCGGACATGGCCCTGGCATTGTTCCCGCGTTTCCGCATGACAACGAAATATACCGTGCTCCTGCTTCGCAGAGGTATCTCTTGCGGCAGGTCTATCATGCGCCGCGCCTTGCAGACAGCGCCAGGAAGACCGGCCCCATGGCCTTCATCGCCTCCCTGCTCCAGGCGGTCCACCGTGACACCGGCGCCTGCCTGGCACCGCACAACGCCTACCTGCAAAGCCTGGGCCTGGAGACCATGAGTCTGCGCATCAACAGGAGCTGCGCCAATGCCATGCGCCTGGCCCGTTACCTGGCCGGCCATCCCCGGGTCCTGGCGGTCCACTATCCGGGGCTGCCGGACTCGCCTTTCCATGCCATGGCCCGCCGCCAGTTCGGCGACCGTTTCGGCGGCATCCTGACCTTTGACCTGGCAGACAGACAGAGCTGTTTCCGCCTCATGGACCGCCTGCGGCTCATCCGGCGCGCCACCAATATCAATGACAACAAGACACTGATCCTGCACCCGGGCTCGACTATTTTTGCCGAATACCCGGAGCGGGAACAGGAGGCCATGGGTATTCGACCCACCATGCTCCGGCTGTCCGCGGGCATCGAAGATATCGACGACATCCTGACAGATCTCGAGGAGGCACTGCAAACACCATGACACCATTCAGCCAGCAGCAACTGGAACGATACAGCCGCCATATCCTGCTGCAGGATGTCGGGGTCGAGGGGCAGATCCGCCTCTGCGGCGCCCGCGTCCTGATCGTCGGCGCCGGCGGCCTGGGAGCTCCGGCGGCCCTCTACCTTGCGGCAGCCGGAGTGGGAACCGTCGGCATCGTCGACAACGACCATGTCGACATCTCCAACCTGCAGCGCCAGATCATCCACTTTACCAAGGATATCGGTGTCGCCAAGGTCGAGTCGGCGGCAGAGAAGATGCAGGCCATCAACCCCGGGATCAGGGTCAGGACTCATCCCGCCTTTCTCTGTGCCGACAATATCAGGGAGATCATCAGGGACTATGACTTTGTCATCGACGGCGCGGACAACTTTCCCACCAAGTTTCTGGTCAACGATGCCTGCGTCATGGAAGGGATTCCCTTTTCCCATGGCGGCATTCTCCGTTTCGACGGGCAGACCATGACCGTAGTGCCGGGAAAATCCGCTTGCTACCGCTGCACCTTCAGGACGCCACCGCCTGCGGACGCCGTTCCCACCTGTTCCCAGGCCGGTGTGCTCGGCGCCATCGCCGGCATGCTGGGCACGATCCAGGCCGCCGAGGCCCTGAAGTTCATCACCGGCGCAGGCGAACTGCTCACCAATGCCCTGCTCACCTTTGACGCAAGAACCATGCACTTTCGCCGGGTTCCCCTGCGGCCACAGGACGACTGCCCCGTCTGCGGCGCCGCGCCGACCATAACCGCGCTGGAGGACATGGAGCAGTCGG
>Ga0256840_1002946_pt1 | contig 14341 bp, 10 predicted proteins | sample 355202metaG_FD_185969 | JGI IMG/M metagenome (GOLD analysis project Ga0256840, IMG submission 185969) | Hydrothermal vent microbial communities from Mid Atlantic Ridge, Atlantic Ocean - 355-202 | ecosystem: Environmental > Aquatic > Marine > Hydrothermal vents | place: Atlantic Ocean: Mid...
AAAGTATCTTGCTTTTCAATAGATTTGCAATTTTTTTATTGGTTATTTTTTCAATTTCTGTAGATGAAGCAGCTTCAATCGCTTCAAAAGTCCCAAAATATTGTATCAGCTTTGCCACAGTGGCTTTGCCTATGCCTTTTTTGTTTAGCAGTGATATTTGTGTGTCCTCTTTGCGTTTTTTATTTTGATGGTAGGTGATGGCGTAGCGATGTGCTTCATCACGTTGGCGTTGTATCCAGTGGAGTCTTTTATCGTTTGGTTTTAGCTCAAATAAGCCCTCTGCGGTATAGAGCATATCTTTCGCAGCCCCTTTGGCACGGTGGGCTTTGGCATCGAGTTTTTCCTTGGCTATAGCAATGACATCCAAATTGACATCTGCCTCTTTGAGAAGGGTATGTGCTAGATTAAGGTTGGCCTGTCCGCCATCTAGTATCCACAAGTCAGGGGCAGGCGTCTTATTAAATTTTTCGATACGACGAGAGAGCATCTCTCTCATCTGTCCATACTCATCTCTGGCGTGGAGTTCGTAGCGTCTGTAGGCACTTTTGTCCCATGTAGCTTCATTCCATACGACCATACCTCCTACCGTAGCAGCACCCATCATATGTGAGTTGTCAAAAGTCTCAATGCGGTAAGGTATGGTAGACAAATCAAACAAATCAGCTATACGTTGCTCTATAATGCTGTCATGTGTTTTTTTACGCAGGAGCTCTTCACAGTTTTGTAAAGCGAGGGCAATGAGTTTGGCTTTGCTGCCACGTTGTGGGGTCACTACTTCTATCTTTTTATCAAAACGGCTACTAAGTGTTGAAGCGACTTGCGTTGCATCTTCAAATACATGTGCCGTGAGTATTTGTTTGGCTATATGGGGTGTGTCTATGGTATAAAACTCTAAGAGTGCTTGTTTGTAGGCTTCGTTTTCGTCATAGATATGTGTATGTCTAAAGTAACTGTACGCTGAAGAGATGATTTTACCGCCACGCATAAACATCTTGACGATGACACCACGTTCATCACCATTTTGTATGGCAAAAATATCAAGGTCAAGTGTATTGGCGAGGTCAATATTGGATGTAATGGTGAGTGTGCGTATAGACTCTATCGAGTCATGCATAGCCGCAGCTTCCTCATAGCGTTCTTGTATGGCAAGGGTTGTCATCTTCTCTTCTAGGGTATGGATGAGGTGTTTACGTTTGACAATAGAGGTTTTGGCATCATTGACTATCTGGGCATAGGCTTGGGGTGTGACACGTTGTTCGCAAGGAGCCAAACATTTTTTGATTTGAAAAAAGAGGCAGGCTTTGCCTTCACGTAGGCATGATTTTTTTTGTACCAGAGGATAGACTTCATACAAGGCATCAAGCAATGCTCTGCCTCCAGTAGGGAAAGGCCCATAATAGGTAATATGCTTACCTTTAATGACTTTTCGTGTTATCTCAAATCTTGGATATTCTACAGACTCATCTATATAGATATAGGGGTAGGTCTTATCATCTCGTAATAAAATATTGTATTTGGGTTTGAGCTGTTTGATGAGTGAGTTTTCTAAGATAAGTGCATCTTCTTCGCTCTGCACCACAATATACTCTAGCTTTTGAGCCTCGTTTAGCATCTTGATAATACGTGTACTTTGGTTTGGATTTGGGCTAAATGCTGGGTTAAAACGCCAGTAGGATTTGACTCTGTTTTTCAGATTCTTGGCTTTACCGACATAGAGTAGCTTGCCTTTGGCATCGAAATATTGATAGACTCCTGATGAGGAAGGGAGATTTTGAACTACTTGTTGCACTTGATTTGCTCTTTTATCTGTTCAAATTTAGTGATAATATCAGCATCATTACTCTCTATTTTAAAATCACTCGAAGCCAATTCGTAGTAGTACGGCACAGTGCTTTTCTCTACTTTCTCTTTTTCCATAGGATGGTATTTACTGTGAAAAATAACCACATCTTTTGCCTGCATCATTTCACAGGAGGAATCGTGTCTTCCCAACTGCGTTAATACACTTTTTAATAAATCTCTATTATAATTAAGCTCCATTTTAAAGCCAGGATGTGTGACTGCTATAAATAGCGTGTCGTCTTTAATGTAGATAAAAGCAATGGCTTTTTGATACTTAGGTGTAAGGAGAGCAATATACTTCTTATAGCAGAGCTGTTGCTCTAAAAATTTAAATTGAGGTTGGGATGAGAGATGAGACAAAATAGTAGACGCTTTTTTCATATGGCTATTATAGCATTACTTTGCTGTATGGCATTAGCAGGATGTGGACATAAAACAAGTCCCAAGTATGTACCAGATACCTCTAGTACTATCAAAGGGTAGAGTTGGAAAAGTTTGATGTATTGATTATAGGTGCAGGTATCGCAGGCTTGTATGCGGCAATGAATATTCCCAAAGAGAAAAAAGTACTTGTTGTGTGTAAAGATATTCCATGGGAATGTAATACCTTTTATGCCCAAGGTGGTATGGTAACAGCTCTAGATGAGGCAGATATCCCAATACATGTAGAAGATACCATGGCAGCAGGTGCATACCACAACAACAAAGAAGCAGTAGAGATACTCTCACGTACATCACTCACGACGACAGCGGATATCATAGATAAAGGTATGGAGTTTGATAAAGATGACGAGGGCAATATACTATTTACCAAAGAAGCAGCACACTCGGTAGAACGTATTGTCCATGCAGGTGGAGATGCTACTGGGCGTTATATGCACTACTTTATGATGGTACAGAATAAACATCAACTTCAGAAAAATACATTGGTCTATGACCTGCTTATCGAAAATGGGCGTTGTTATGGGGTGAAAGCCACTGTTAATTATGAACCTACCACTATCTATGCAGATGATGTGATTATAGCATCTGGGGGCATAGGCTCTTTGTATGCATATAACACCAATTCACGTACAGTCTCTGCAGATATTCATGGTATTTGTGTAGAAAAAGGTATAGAACTTGCAGATATGGAGTTTATGCAGTTTCACCCGACGGTTTTTGTCGATACCCCTTATGCGAGAAAACTACTACTCACCGAAGCACTCAGAGGTGAAGGTGCCCATGTGGTAGATGATGAAGGCAGACGCTTTTTGTTCGACTATGACCCTCGTGGAGAATTAGCAAGTCGTGACATTGTGTCGCGTGGTATTTTTGACTATAAACGCAAAACAGGCAAGCAGGCGTATTTGGATTTTTCTATGTTTGAAGAGGAGTGGTTCGAACACCGTTTCCCTAACATTACACGTACTTTTGCTGCTATAGGGTACCATTTTCCTCAAGACAAAGCGCCTATCTCTCCTGCATTTCACTATGCCAATGGGGGTATTAAGTGTGACGTCAATGGTTGTATTCCTGGGATGGAAGGGCTGTATGTGATAGGGGAAGCAGCGCGTACAGGTGTGCATGGGGCGAACCGTTTGGCATCGAACTCACTACTTGAGGGAGTTGTTTTTGCTAAGCGTGCAGTAGACCATTTATTGAGTAAGGGACACCAAGAGGTTGAGACACCTACTTTTGAGAAAGATTACGGTAATATTCTGCACAAAGAAAACGATAAAATCTATAAACAACGCCTTCGTCAAGTGATGTGGGAGGATATAGGGATTATCAGAACGACCAAAGGATTACATGAGGCAAAAAACCTTATCTATGATATGAAAAATCATGATATTGGTAGATTGCTTCAGCTTCGTCTTAATACGGCTTCAGCTATCGTAGATGCAGCATTGGCAAGAACAGAATCTTTGGGGTCTCACTACATATAATCAGATTGATGATATGTATATACCTATAGAACATTTAATTTCAGGAGAACAGATGCACGAACAACTACATTTAACCACGACATGGGTAGGAATACTCTCTTTAGCCGTGTTTGTTATAGGCTACTATTTTATCGCTACAGAAGACAAATACCATATCAATAAAGCAAAACCAGCTCTGCTTGCAGGTACGGGTATCTTTATGCTTATTGGGCTTTACATTGCCATAACAGGTGATAAAACTATGGGTGACCATCTTCATCTTGAAATTCATCATCTCATTGTAGAGATAGCTGGTATTTTCTTTTTCTTATTAGTGGCGATGACCTATATCGAAGCGATGATAGACAGAGGTGTATTCTCTGCCTTGCGTTATAGTCTTGTCTCTAAAGGATATAGTTATACGAAACTCTTTTGGGTGACTGGGCTACTTGCGTTTTTTATCTCTCCTGTAGCAGATAACTTAACCACTGCACTTATCCTCTCTACTGTATTACTGACGATAGACAAAGAAAATCGTGCATTTTTGGTACCAGGTGCGATTAATATTGTCGTTGCTGCCAATGCAGGGGGTGCATGGTCACCTTTTGGTGATATCACGACACTTATGGTATGGGTAGATGGTAAAGGGAGCTTTACAGAGTTTTTATATCTTTTCCCTGCTGCATTTACTGGGTGGGGTATTACTGCATTTTTATTGAGTCGTTTTGTGCCAGAGGGTACACCACCGTTTAACCCTGATGAAAAAAAGGCAGAGATTCAAGAGGGTGGTAAACAGATTATTGCTCTTTTTGGGTTGACTATTGCGATGGCAGTTATCTCTCACCAAGTATTGCACTTACCAGCGATGTGGGGTATGATGTTTGGTCTAGCATTACTCAAGATGTATGTTTATAAAATCAATAGAGGAGCATCTGAGACACAACTCAATGCCTTCTTATGGATAGCCAAAATCGAAAATGATACACTGCTCTTCTTCTTTGGTATCTTAGCAGCAGTTGGTGGGCTTCACTTCTTAGGTTTCTTAGAGTACTTTACGGCACTTTACAGCCAGTTTGGTGCGACTGCAGTCAATATTGGTGTAGGGTTCTTATCTGCGATTGTAGACAATGTACCTGTCATGTCAGCAGTGCTTAAAGCCAATCCAGATATGGGTGCAGATGCACAGTCACAATGGATGCTTGTAACGATGACAGCAGGGGTAGGTGGGTCACTGATTTCATTTGGTTCGGCTGCAGGTGTAGGGGTCATGGGTAAAATGCATGGTATCTATACCTTTGCATCACATATGAAATATGCATGGACGGTATTGGTAGGATATATTGTCTCTATCATCATTTGGTATGTGCAGTTTGAGATGTTACATATTGGGGCACACCATATGTAACTTTGTGATGCTTCTTTGCGTTGCTTAATGAGTGCAGGGAAGTGGTGACTTTAGTCCCACATAAACTTTATATTTCGGTTGAATATTTACGTGGGAGTAAACTCTCCACTTCCATACTTCTATTTGCATAAATAAGTTTTTATTAAAAGATTTATTCATACAAATATAAGGATTTTATCTATGAAACAAGTACCTATCCTCGTCTTAGACTTCGGTTCACAATACACCCAGCTCATCGCCAGAAAACTAAGAGAATCAGGTGTCTATACAGAAGTGGTACCCTACCGTGAAACATTAGAAGCTATCAAAGCTAGAAAACCACAAGGTATCATTCTCTCTGGTGGACCAGCATCGGTTTATGCTGAAGATGCCTATAAACCAGATGAGGGTATCTGGGATTTAGGATTGCCTATTCTTGGTATCTGTTATGGTATGCAGCTTATTACCCAGCACTTTGGTGGGAGTGTAGTAGCAGCAGACCATCATGAGTATGGTAAAGCCAAACTCAAAATAGAGAATAACTCTAGTATCTTTAAAGGTATAACAGACGACAGTATCGTATGGATGAGTCATGGAGACAGAGCAGAGCGTATTCCTGATGGGTTTGAAGTAGTGGGTACATCTGAGAACTCTCCTTATGCGGCTATAGCAGATGAGAGCAGAAAGGTCTATGCCTTCCAATTTCACCCAGAAGTACACCACTCTGTAGAGGGTACAGCGATGCTTAAAAACTTTGCAAAACACATTTGTGGATGTGAGAGCACATGGAACATGGGAAGCTTCGCCAAAGAGAAAATCGCTGCCATTCAAGCACAAGTAGGGGACAAAAAAGTACTCTGTGGTGTAAGTGGTGGAGTGGACTCCTCTGTAGTCGCTGCGATGCTCAATGAAGCACTACCTAAAGAGCAACTCATCTGTGTGTTTGTTGACCAAGGTCTTTTACGTAAAGATGAGGCAGAGCAGGTGCAAGCGATGTTTAAATTACTCGATATTCCTCTTATTACGATTGATGCCAAAAAGGAGTTTATGGATGCACTAGAGGGTGTCAGTGACCCAGAGACTAAGCGTAAAGCCATTGGTGAAAAGTTTATAGAGGTCTTTGATGCAGAAGCTAAAAAACATATCGATGTTGCTTTCTTGGCACAGGGGACACTCTATACTGATGTCATCGAATCTGTTTCAGTAAAAGGGCCTTCTAAGACGATTAAGTCTCACCATAATGTGGGGGGACTTCCTGATTGGATGACTTTTGAGTTGGTAGAGCCACTTAGAGAGATTTTTAAAGATGAGGTACGTAAGCTAGGACTCGAACTAGGACTCCCAAAAGATATGATAGGACGTCACCCTTTCCCTGGACCAGGTCTGGCGATACGTACGATGGGTGCAGTCACTGAAGAGGGGCTACACCTCATTCGTGAATCTGATGCTATCATGCAAGAGGAGCTTAAAGCTACAGGCTACTACGACAAAGTATGGCAAGCCTTTACAGTACTACTCAATGTACAATCCGTAGGCGTCATGGGAGACAATCGTACCTATGACAACACAGTATGTATTCGTATGGTAGAGTCAGTAGATGGTATGACAGCTACCTTCGCCCATGTACCTCATGATGTACTAGAGGGGATGAGCCGTAGGATTATTAATGAAATTGATGGGATTAACCGTGTTGTTTACGACATTAGTAGTAAACCACCAGCTACTATAGAGTGGGAGTAATGCTCGTTATTTTACTGTATCTTTGAACCAATGGCTTCGTTTCGTTCGGTTACGTACTTATATGTACGCTTCCTCTCTCCACTCATGCCATTCGTCCAAATCTACAGCAAACTAACGGCATTATTGTTTTATCCCTTTTGCCAAAGCAAACTAGAAAAATTTGATTTTTATAAAACTTTAACCTTAATCTATATATAATAAAATAAAAACATATAGATAGGAGTTGGCATGACCATAGGTGTATCAGAACTACAAAAAAATATAAGCATTATACGTAACCTCAAAGAGACGTTGTATGTCGTAGACAAGAAGAGCAATGAGATATTGGCAACCATCCTTCCTCATAAAAAAGAGAAAAAGAAATCCCTCACAGAACAATTGGCAGGGTCTATGGCAAATGGTATTGTTGTAGAGGACATAGACAAGGCTTATCATGAAGCAAAAGAAAAAGAGTTGATTGAAAAATATGGTCGTTTCAATGAAGAGTAATATTTTACTCGATACAAATATCGTTATTCGCTTACTTGCAAGAGACAATGAAGAGCAATTTGTCATCGTAGAACAGTTTTTTAAAGAGTTAGAGCTTGGACGAAAGAGTGCTACATTATTAGAAATCATAATTGGTGAAATTATTTATGTTTTAAAATCTGTCTACAAGCAAAAGAAAGATCTGATAAGAAGTCAGCTTGAATTAATCTTTGGGTATGAATATTTGCATATTGAAAATGAATATATTATGAGAGAAGCATTAAAAGTCTATGCTTTAAAAAATATAGATTTCGCAGATGCAATACTCTGTGTGAAAAAGAAATTAGAAGGCTATGAAGTCATGAGTTTTGATAAAGATATAAAAAAGTGTTAACGTATAAGGCATTCTACATCATCCTTACCGTACTCTTTATTATCACGTGGATATGGGCAGCTATAAATCCCTTACACCCTAATGATTGGATTTTGGAAAATATACTTGTGGTACTTTTTGTACCATTTGTCTTTTGGGCAAGTAGGTATTTCCTATTTTCCAACACCTCTTATGCCTTGGTAACACTTTTTTTAATATTGCATGTCGTGGGTAGTCACTATACGTATGCCGAAGTACCTTTTGGTGTTAGGCTAGGAGAATGGCTAGGGAGTGAACGTAATATGTATGATAGACTAGTGCATTTACTATTTGGTGTGGTATTTGTCTATCCTCTATTTGAATATTTACAAAAAAAACTTCATCTAAAAGGTTTTTTTATTTATTTTGCTTCATGTATGACACTATCTGCTTTTGCAGGTTTTTATGAGGTCATAGAATGGATAGCAGCATCTGTAGTAGACCCTGAATCAGGTGATGCCTTTTTGGGTACACAAGGAGATATTTGGGATGCACAGAAAGATATGGCTTTGGCTATGTGTGGAGCACTTGTCTCTTTGATGATTCTTGCTTTGAAACCTAAAGGACACCTCTAATAATAGGTAATACCCTAAAGAAAAATTCGGTGAATAAGTACTATGAAAAGTGAAAAATTAAAAAGTGTTGCATCACTAGTGATAGCTATTGCATTGGTATCCTTTGTCTATGGCACATACAAAGCTATACAGATAGTAAATCAAAGGCAAATGGGTACATCCGAGGGTATTTATACCTCTTATACCTCTACTTCTAAAGAGATACAAGCCAAAGCATATGCATTAACTCAAGTATGTAAAACTAGGCTTTGTAAAGTGCAGAGACTTTTAGATTTTGCATCAAACATACCCTATACCACAGAGACTTTCCAACAAAAATCACCACAAAAAACCATACAAGACAATTTTGGTGACTGTGATGATAAGAGTAATTTACTTATTTCAATGCTTCATGCTTTGGGGATAGAGGCGTATTTTGTCTTGGTGCCTCATCATATCCTTGTGATAGTGCCTTTAGAGGATAAACATTTGGCAAATACAAAGGGATTATGGATCAATGGTAAAAAATATTTCATTTTAGAAAGTACAGCTAAAGACTCTTTGGTGGGTTTCCCTCTGCATTATAAGCTAGATGAGATTGATGTGATTATTGAGCCTTTTAGCAATGAAAAAGTTAAAATCAAGACTTTAGAATACAGACTTTAGTCACTTTGACTAAAGTATATTACATAAAAACTTGAAATATTTATCAAAATAGACTATAATTCGACAAAATTCAACTATATAGAGGAGAAACACAATGGCAAAACATCAGTTTCAAACAGAAATCGGACAATTATTAAAGCTCATGACACACTCTCTTTACTCAAACAAAGAGATTTTTATTAGAGAATTGGTCTCTAATTCAAGTGATGCATTGGATAAATTTAACTATCTTTCCTTAACAGATGAGAAGTTTAAAGAAGAAGCATGGTCTGGAAAGATTTTTATCAAACTAGACAAAGAAGACAATTCACTGACTATTGGAGACAATGGTATAGGGATGAATGAAGCAGACCTTATGGATCATTTAGGGACTATTGCAAAGTCTGGTACCAAAGCATTTATGGAAAACCTTACAGGTGATGCTAAAAAAGATTCTAATCTTATCGGTCAGTTTGGGGTAGGGTTCTACTCTGTCTTTATGGTAGCAGAAAAAGTAGATGTTATCTCTAAAAAAGCAGGAGAAGAGCAAGCCTATATGTTCTCTACCGATGGTACAGGTGAGTACGAAGTCAAACCTGTGACAAAAGAAGAGCATGGTACGGTGATTTATATTAAGCTCAAAGAAGATGAAAAAGAGTTTTTAGATCCATGGCGTGTTAAAGAAGTGGTGAAAAAATATTCTAACCATATTGCTTATCCTATCATGCTGAACTATGAAGATGTAGAGTATGAAGGTGAAGGTGATGATAAAACAGAAAAAAAAGTACAAAAATCTGAACAAATCAATGAAGCAACAGCACTTTGGACGCTGCCTAAATCAGAACTGAAAAAAGAGGACTATATAGAGTTCTATAAAACAATCGCACATGATAGTGATGAACCTTTAACGTATTTACATAACAAAGTAGAGGGTGCACAAGAGTTTACAACCTTGTTCTATATCCCAAAAACGGCTCCAATGGATATGTATAGAGCAGATTACACACCTGGTGTGAAACTCTATGTAAAACGTGTCTTTATTACTGATGATGATAAAGAGTTATTGCCACCATATTTACGTTTTGTTAAAGGAATTATAGATTCTGAAGATTTACCACTCAATGTCTCTCGTGAGTTGCTCCAAGAGAATAAAATTTTGGCAAATATCAAGCAAAACTCAACCAAAAAGATACTTCAAGCCATTAAAAAGCTTAAGGGTGAAGATGCTGATACCTTTGTGGCACAGTACAACCGTGTGATGAAAGAGGGTATTTATATTGATCATGTGAATAAAGATTTACTTCTTGATATCGTAAAATACAAATCTTCTACACAAGAAGGGCTTGTAAGTTTCGAAGAGTACATCAGCCGTGGTGACTCTGAAAAAAAAGAGATTTACTATATTATAGGTGAAGATGAAAAAGTACTCAGAAACTCTCCACTGTTAGAAGCGTATAAAAAAGCCAATATAGAAGTACTCATCATGGATGATCATGAGGTAGACAGCATTGTTACACCAATGATAGGACAATATAAAGAGTGGACACTCAAAGATATTACCTCTATCGATGCCCCAGACAGCAAAACAGAAGAAGAGAAAGAGGAGATAGCTAAAGAGTTTAAATCTCTCACAGATAAGATTAAAGAGGTACTAGGTGAAGAGGTAAAAGAGGTTAAGACAACTTCACGTCTAACAGACAGTCCATCATGTGTACTAAAAGACCCATCTGACCCTATGGCAGGGATGGCAGCGATGTTTGCACAAATGGGACAAGAGATGCCTGAGACGCCTCTGATTTTAGAGATTAATCCAGAGCATGAGATGATTAAAAAACTTGATAGCTTAGAAGATAAAGCACTCTTTGAAGACCTCTCATGGATACTGCTTGATTCGGCCAAACTTTCTGAAGGGTTAGAGCCTAAAGATAAAGGGGCATTTGCACAGCGTATTGCAAAATTGGCCTCTAAAGTAATTTAATTTATGACTGGATGTGCTTTACATTTTTTTGGAGCACATCTTTAAATCTCTCAAACGCTAGTGCTTCATAAGCATAATAACCTTGATAGTAGTCACAGTTAATTTTGGCAAGATGCATAAGTGATTCTTTGTCATCCACTCCTTCTGCTAAGACTTTAAGGTTGAATTTTTTACTAATCGCTACAACAGATTCAACAATCATTTCATCTCCTTTACTTTTTTGCATAGAAGAGATGAAGGATCTATCTATCTTTATCATATCAACAGGAAGTTCTTTTAAGTATGCCAAAGAGGAGTATCCTGTACCAAAGTCATCAATAGAGAACGTAAACCCAAATCTTTTTAGCTCTTCTATTTTTCGTACAGCATCACTAACATTACGCATCAATCCACCTTCTGTAAGTTCCAATTCAATCCATTCAGGCTTGATATGATACTCTTGAACCATAAGCATTAATGTCTCGACAAAATGTGGTTGCGAAAAGTACATTGTACTCACATTAATCGCAATATGTGAAAGATCAAGATTTGGCATACTTGTATACAATGTTTGTATCTGTTTTAGTGTATTGTTAAATATCCACTCTTCTAGTTTGATGATGATACCACTCTCTTCTGCTATAGGGATAAAGGTTTGAGGAGAGATTAATCCTTTTGTGGGATGATTCCATCGAATAAGAGCCTCTGCACCAATAATTTTATGAGAGTTGATATCCAATTGTGGCTGATAATACATTGAGAATTCATTGTTCTTAATGGCTTTATGTATGTCATTTTCTAAAGTAAGTATTTCTCTGCTTTTGTGTTCCATATCTTTTTGATAAAAGAGGCTAGTACCCCGTGCATTTTTCTTTGCTTCGTACATGGCTGTCTCTGAACGTTTTAGCAGATCAAAAGCAGAAGCACTATCATCGTTAAATAAAATTGCACCTATAGTAAAACTTAAATGGTGCTCTTCTCCTGCTAGATTTAAAGGGAGCACAAAGGCATTGTGTAGTTTATGAATATACTCTTGTGTCATGATTTCAGATTGTTTATATTCGTTGGTTAGGTGAGGAAGAAGAAGTACAAATTTATTTCCACTTACCCGTGCAAATATATCATGGCTATCTAAAAGACCTTTAATTCTATGTGCAACTTGTTTTAGTAGATTATCTCCTACATCATGCCCATAGGTTTCATTGACTTTTTTGAAATTGTCAATATCTAAAAAAAGTAAAGATGCGTATGTATCACTATGTTGTTTCGCACCGATAGAAGCTGTAAGCTTATCCATGAGAAGTGTACGATTAGGAATATTTGTGAGCATGTCATAGTAAGCATTTCTTATCATCTCTTCCTTTGCGGTTACTTCATTGGTAATGTCATTAATAATGGTAATACCTCCAGCTACTTCACCATCAGAATCAAGCATGGGAACAGTAGAGAGATTAACATAAATATGTGTACTGTTTGCATTAAGTGCTTCAAATGGACCTCTATAATTACCTGTTTCTCCACGAAATGCTTTTTCATGGGCACGAATAATTTGGGTATTGACTAATTTATGAAGATCCAGATTAAGTAATTTATCTTTTGAGTTTGCTTTGTTCATATGTAAAAAATGTGTATTCACATCTTGGAGTTTTAAGTCTTTATCGTAATAGTATATACCTACAGGAGCACGTTCAAAAAGAGAGAAAAATCGTTCTTTTAGCTTTTCATGCGTATGTTTAATCGTCATAAAGTGTTGTCTATTCCCTAGAGATTGATTAATAATTTTTCCATAATAGTTGGCAACCAAAATCATAAGGAGCATAAGAGAAAGAATGACATAAGCTATGCTTGTATAAATCCCCTCTTCCATAAAAAAAAGACGAAAGATAAGTGGTGCATAAGTGACAAGTACATAGGTAAGTAGAAGATCCCTCTTTGAAGCTAAAACACCCATACTCGAAAAGCTTATTGCAAATAAAAATAGCATCATAATCATCTGATGCACTAAACTATGTTCTGGAAACATTAAAAAAGCAGCACTTCCCCAAATGATACCATTTATCAAGATATTGGTGTAATACTTGTCTAGCCAAATGTCAGCATCTCGAAGCTTATTCTCTTCACTCTCTTTTTTGAATAGATAGTAGTGATAAACCTGATAGAGAAACATAATGATACTAAGCAGTAACCAAATGCCTATAGATTTTAATTCAATCATATTTACCTGCATTGCAGATAAAAGCAGTGCACCTAACATATTACCTAAAAGGAGTATAGGCAGGGACATGTAGTAAAAAGTGAGTTTATCGTAGACTAATCTGTCTTGAAATGCAATATTTTCGTTGTCTATAGCTTGATCTAAATTGTTCTCTTTTTCTGTTTCCATGGCTGTATTCACTTATAATTGAGTTTTTGGCGTGGTATATATAGAAATCCCCTGTATAACTATATCATAAATAGTTTATAATCATCCATCACGATTCTGAAGGGAACCTCTAATAATATTATGATAAAATCAGATATATTTAAATAGAGAGGTTCTATGGATAGTAAACATTCACTACAAAAACGAGCTACTGTAGTATCTTCTTTGGTAGCAACATTATTGGTTATTGTAAAACTTATTATTGGCATAGCAGGTGGATCTGTTGCGGTATTGGCATCTGCTATTGATTCTATTCTTGATATGGCTGTATCGATATTTAACTATTTTGCTATTAAAAAGGCAGAAGAGACTCCTGATGATATCTATCAATATGGTAAAGGAAAAATACAAGCTATCGCTGCGGTGATTGAGGGTACCATTATTTCTATATCGGGTCTTTATATTATTTATGTGGGTATCAAAAAACTTTTAGAGGGCTCAACTACTTCCTTGTTAAGCCCAGCTATTGTCGCGATGCTCATATCTATTATCATTACCTATTTTCTTGTACAGTTTTTATTAAATGTTGCAAAAAAAACAGATAACTTAGTGATAAAAGCGGATGCCTTGCATTATCAAACAGACTTATGGTCCAATGCAGCTGTATTGGTAGCACTTGGATTAGTCGCACTCACAGAACTTCATTGGATTGATGCTATTTTTGGTATAGCAATTGGTATCTATATTATTTATTCTGCATATGAGATTATTGTGGAGGGGATTGAGATACTTTTAGATAGAGCTTTAGAGGGAGAGATGGTTGCTAAAATTGGTGAGATTATTGCGAATCATCCAGAAGTCTCCTCGTATCACTGGCTTCGTACACGAACAGATGGTACGACCAATTTTGTGGAGTTCCATATGGTGTTACGTCCTAATATGTTGCTACTAGAAGCACATCGTATTGCAGATGAGGTAGAAGATAAAATTATGCTTCTTGATAAAAGGAAAAAGTGGGTTATTACTCCACATTTTGATCCTTATGATGATGAAGAGATGAATAATGCACT
>Ga0256840_1002947_pt1 | contig 14338 bp, 21 predicted proteins | sample 355202metaG_FD_185969 | JGI IMG/M metagenome (GOLD analysis project Ga0256840, IMG submission 185969) | Hydrothermal vent microbial communities from Mid Atlantic Ridge, Atlantic Ocean - 355-202 | ecosystem: Environmental > Aquatic > Marine > Hydrothermal vents | place: Atlantic Ocean: Mid...
TTTTATCTCTACTGTTACAGAATCCATTACACAACCTCACTACACATCAAATGTAGCTCTTGTTTTTTTTCTCTTATATCTACGACTGACTCTATCTCAAAAATATGCCCATTGTGGTTTACTCTCATATCTGTTTTAATGCCGTCTGTATATCGTAGACGAATACGGCACATGACTTTGTTATAAATCTGCTGAGAAACAAATAGCTCTTGACCCCTGAGTGGTTCAATGCTGGCATAGCACTCTTTAAAAGTACTCCATGTCGTATTTTCTGCTCCTAAAGTATCAGTTAAAACTGATTTTTGTTCTAAAATAACCTTGTTTTTTAGATTGCCGCTTCTCATTACACGCTTCTTACTTTGTATGAGTTAAGTAAATTTTCTATAAAGCCATCATTAAAACTAGATATAGACGCTCCTACAACAAACTCTTCTCTATTTTCAAAAAGAGTTGATATTTTTACTCTCATATACTGTTTGATTGGCTCTGGAGTTAAATCATATCCGCTCGTAAATGTAATTTTTATTGATTCTTTATGATCTTTAAATAGTGGTTTTGAAAGGTATTCAATCATACCTATGCCATTTTCAACATAAAGATAATACAAACTACTGTCTAAAAGTTGATAAGTTCCACTCTCGTCCATATACTCAATTTTTTCAATCGAGTTTATTGGGTTTTTTGGCAATTTAGAGGGAAAATAGTCTAAATAAAGTTCAAAAGTAGCCACTTCTAGTTGTCTGTTTGTGATATTTTCTACATGCTCACGAACTGCAACAATTAAAGCCAATATAAGATTATCGCTGTCACTATCTAAAACCCTTAAAAAGTCTTTAGCTTCTGCTTGTGTTATAGGCTCTTGTAAGGGGGCTACTGTTTGAACTAATCTCATCTAGTTACTTCCTGCTTCTTTATTATCCACTGCATCTCTTTTTGATAGTAGCTCAACTGCATCAAGCGTTTCTTCTTCATTTAAAACCTCTCCATTGAGTTCTGCTTCTTTTAAGATAACCGCTAAGTAAAGCTCATTGAGTTCTGTTTTTATGCGACTCTCCTCGATGATAGCTTTAACCTTAGCTTCATCTTCTGCTTTTTTTACTTTTATCTCTTCTATTTTTTTCTCAAAAGCAGTGTGCTCTTTTTTTGTTTTAAATTCGGCAATATCTTTTTCGATAAATGCAACTGCTTGTTCTTCGGAGACTTCTATTGAGTCTCCGATTTCGTAAACACCATCAGCACCGCTTAAGTGTTGTTTTAAGATAAGTTTCATCATCTATCCTTATGCGTTTTTGCCTGCGTTAAATGCCTCTTGGATTGTTGTTTTTGCATCTAGTCTCACTGTTACTTGGAAGCCTACCATGCCAGTACCAGCATAAAGCTCATTTAGTCTTTGAATAGTCATAGCTCCACGGTCTGCAATTTGATAAAAAGAGAAATCACCAAGCACAATAAATTTGTTGCCTGTTCCTAGCTCTGGCATTGAGTTGTCAACAACAACTGGACGACCTTTGATTTTTGGCATAGTGCCATCACTAAAAGTCGTTACGAGGTAGTTGCCATTGCCATCTTTTAGTTTGTCAATTGCTTTAAGTGTGCCATCTGTCATTCTCCAAGTAGCATTTTTGCGGTATTGCTCTGGGAGGTCATAAAACATGTCTATGATTTCATCAGATGTTACTGCTGCTACTGCTGCTGTTGTTGAACTTGCACCTACTATTGCACTTGTTACATAGCCTGTTGGTTTTTTAACCCCATCACCTACTGCAAATGCTGGTGATTCTGCTTTATCAATTCCTTTTGCAATCTGCCCTGCCATATAAGCTTCAAAGTTAATCGCAGTATCTGCTAGTAATTCACGAGATACTTTTATGATGCCTCCAAGCTTCCAAGCATTTAGAGTTACATTTCCAAATGTTGACTTTGTTTCACCATATGCTCCCTCTTCATCAATCCATGCAAATGTTGGTGCATCTCCTTCTGTTGGAATGTTTGTTGTAGTTGAAGTGCTCATTACACTTGAGATAGCACGAGTTGCACTTAAAGCGTTTAGTTTTTGTATGACTGTATTTTGATATTGCACTGGAACAGTAAAGCCACCATCTGCGTCTACTCCTTCAGTCATTGCCGCCATTGCTTCATTGATATTTGAGCTTGCAAGATAATTGTCAAACGCTTCTGTATATTCAGCAGATGCTGCTGCAATATTATTTGCTGCTAAAACATTTAAGGGTTTATCAACTTCACTTGTGAGCTTTGCCTCTGTTTTTGCTATTTCAACATCACGACTTAGTTTTTCAAACTCTGAATGAAGAGCATCGTACTGTGCTTGGATAGTTTCATCCATCACAGGATTTGCATCGTTTAGTGCCTTCATCTCATTTAGTTTAGAAGCTCTAGCTTCAATCATCTCTTGTAAATTCATTTTATAAACCTTTTTCTAAAATATATAAAGCTCTAGCTTTATGTTGTTGAGCAGACAAATCTACCACCTCTTTTGTTTCAACAGCTTCTTTTGGCAAGAGCTTTGCTACTGCTTCAAAATCTAGTTCTTCAGAGTGTTCCACCAAAGCATTGTTACAAGCCTTTATGCCTTCCATAGCGACGGCATGTGCTTCTGCTTTTGGTTCAGTACTCTCAATGTCTATGATTTCATCAACAAATCCAGCTTCTTTCATCTCGCTACCATAGTAAAATGTCTCATTTTCCATGAGGCTTAGGACATCGCTTTTTCCCATTTTTGTTTTAGCTACATAAGTATTTGCAATTATGCTAGATAGCCCCTCGCTTATGTCCGCTGCCTTTCTTAAGACAATGTAGTTACCAAACGCTGGCACGCTTGCTAAATGTATCATATAAGTTGAATTTGAGTTTGCTATAACTTTATCGCCAGCTAAAGCGATATAACTTGCAATGCTTGCAGCAATAGCTCCTATCTCAACAGTAACGAGTCCTTTTTTATGATTTTTTAGAGCATTATAGATTGTAATTCCACCGATTACACTTCCTCCTACTGAATTTAGCTTGACTAAAATATCACCTTTTGCTTGATTTATCTGTGCTACAACTTCTTGAGCATCTACATCCCAGCCACCGATAACACCATCAATAACGATTTCATCCATTTTGCTGGTCTCCTTTGTTTAAATTTTTAACAGTTGATAAGTTTAGTTGCAAGTAGTGTTCGTCTCCACCATCAAAGCCGTTTTCGTCTTCGTATGCTCTTATCTCGTTTGGAGTCATTGAGCCTGTGTTAAATCTAGTTTGATAGTAGTTCGCTCTTGTTGCAGTATCTACTCTAAGCATTGCGTTATATTTGAATTTTATTGAAGTGAATTTCTTCTGTTGCTCTGTCAAGAGCGACAATCTGAACTGTTCCTCTAAGATAGTCGTAAGAGGTAAAACTGTTCCAGTGTAAAATTCTAAATACTTTTGTTCTAAATTACCATAAGCCGTATTTGATGCATCATTTAGCATTGCTACTGGAACACCAAATATTGCTGCAACCTCTTCGCGGTTAAATTTTCTACTTGCAAGCCACTCAGCATCACTATTTTTCAAAGCAAGTTGTTTAAATGTCAGGCCTCCCTCTAAAAGTAGAGGAGTTCCTGAATTTTTAAGCCCAGTATATTTCTCTCTTAGATCTTTTTTAAGTCGTTTATACGCCTCATCGCTAAGTTCGCCTGCCATCTCAAATGCCCCAGATGGGCTCGTTGCGTTTTTAAACACATCGTTGCCATAGCTACTTGCATTTTTAGTAAATTCTAAAGCCTCTTTTGCTTGTTCTATTCTTGAAAGCCCCTTAAGACCATCTTTGTCTGGTATGTCGTATATATGCAAGATTTTATTTGATGCTATTTTGTTGTTATTGTAGGTGTATTCTTTTCTGTTTTGTTTGTTAAATTCTACTTTCATATTATCAGCAATGAGAGGGTATAAAGCTTTTATATTTCCTAGCCCATCTCTTATGATTTGCGAGTAGTGATTGCCTCGTAGGTCTATATCTTGTGAAATCATCTTTTTATAAAGTGCTGATATAAGAGTGTCATTTGGTGCATATCTTAAAACTTCATAAAGAGAGTTGCTGTAGTATTTTTCTTTGCCTTTTTTTGTTTTTATAAGTGTGTTGATGGGAATTACTGCAAGAGCATTTGCTTTTATATTTACACATGAAAAAACAGTTGCTATCTTCTGTGCATTGTTAATCGTGACAGAAGATGAGTTTGAAACAAATATGCCTAACTCGTTAGCTTCTGCTTTTGCATCTGTTGGTAGTGATTTAACAAATAAATTTTTTATAAAAGTTTTCATAAACGAACAATATCACTTTTTTAAGACAACATGCGATTTTGTTTCAAAACATAAACAAAATTTAGAAAATAACGCTTTTTATGTCTATTTTTCTCTTGTAACAAAACAGTACTATCTCTCGAACTGGCATTTTGTCTTTCATAATTTTAATGCGAAGTGTGCTGTATGGTATCTTTAACTCATCTGCAACATGCCAGTCAAACACTTTTCCATCTACCTCATGACTTAATCTGTCCTTTAAACGCTCTATTACTTCTCTTGTTTCTATAAAATTGCTCATAAACTTCTTAGTCCTCTCGATAGATATGGGTTTTTTTCTTCACTTTTTGTCAATATTAAATATGCTAGTACATTAATAAACGCTGCTGGTCCATCTATTTTTGCGTTTGGATTTGATTTGTTTGGCTTAATGTTACCGCTCGCATCGGTCAAGATAGCTAGGTTGCTAACCATCCAGTTAAACACTGGGTTGTTTGGATGCCTCACTTTGCACTCTCTAACCAAATCAAGAAAGTATTTAGTTGGTGATGAAAGTGTTAAGTAGCCCTGTCTTATCGGAATACAGCTATCAAAACCATACTCATTTTCTAGTTTGTTTACAATAACCGCTGCTTTGTATGGATCAAAACAAAAAGCTTCACACCTGTCTAACTCTTTCTCAATATCTCGACTAATATATTCATAGTCTATTGTTGGTCCAGGAGTCGCAGTAATATAACCCTGTCTCACCCATGTGGACAGTGGGATTTTGAGTTCCCTTTCTCTCTCCAAGACTCTTTCTCCAGGTATATAAAATTGTGGTCTTAAGTATATTAAATTATCTTTTTTATACACAGATACCTTGGCACTAAAATCATCAGCTACAGACAGGTCAAGACCTATGATATTGTTTTTAAATACGGGTATATTGTCATCTGCACATGCCATCCACTTGTCATATGGCAGGTATGTTTGTGCTGCATTTGTCCATAAATTTAACTTTTTAACCAAAAAGTTATTTAGTTTTTCAGGTCTTTCTTTTGCTTCATCAGCTGCTTGCTTGAACTCATCGGGACTCACGCTAACCCCATAGTTTGGATTTGCTTTTATCCAGGTACTCTCCTCAAAAGGATCATCTTCTTTGTCCGCTTCTGCGACAAATGCAAAAAAGCTATCATCTTCAATCATCCCATCAAGTATCTGCTTTGCATACATGTAGAGGTTATATGCTGGTGATTCTATGTTGAACCCAGCAGTTGTTATCGAAATCATAAGAGGCTGAACTCTTGCACCTTGAGAACTCTTAACAACATCCCATAGTTTGTCATCTGGATGTGCGTGATGTTCATCAGCTATACCTATCGATATATTTAGACCATCTTCCGTGTCGCTATCTCTACCTAGCGTAAAAAACGAAGTGTCATTTTTAGAAAAAGTCATCTTTGAATAAGCCTCTTTCACAAACTCCTTCAGCTCTGGATGAGATGAAAACATTTTACTTGTCCCTTCCCATGCCAACTTAGCCTGTGCTCTTTTCGTAGCAAAGTAAACAACCTCACCACCCTGCTCACTTCTTATGATGCTATCCGCTATACTTGTTCCACTTGCTAAGATAGTTTTTCCATTTTTACGAGGTATAAACCAAAATTGTATATTAAATCGCCTTACCCATTTGCCTTTTGAATTTAACTTCTCCCAGCCATAAGCTATGGCTATCGCCTTTTTTTGCCAATCTTCTAGCCTTATAGCTTTGCCTGCAAGCTCGCCTTTGTAGTGTTTTAGCTGCTCAATAATAGAGATATAAGCCAATCCTAGTTTTTTATTAAAGCGTAGATTCTTTTTTTTACCTTTTGCTACATCTTCTAAATCTTGTTTATGTCTGTCAAATGTTTTTTCATAGTAAGGCTTATCAGACATCTATAGCATCCATATTTTTGTTAATATCGTCCACAAAATCAAATATACTTGGTTCGTCTCGCTTATTATTTCCTAATTTTAATCCTAGATTTTTTCTACTTATCATCGATAAGCCAAGCTGATTTGCTATTGTTACTAGTGTTTTTTGAGTCATTTGAAGAGCATTAAAAGTAGGGTTGATGTATGTTGCTCCAGTCTTCATAGAGACTGTAGTAACTCCTTCTACTGCTATTTTCATCTCTAACTCTATGTATCTTTCATAAGATTTTGAATACATAACAATCAACGGCTCGTCAACATTACTATAATTTTTCCCAAGTTCTTTTTTTAGCTCTTCTATTTTTCTTAGTGCAATCTGTCCCAGTATTGGCTCACAAGGGTTTACATTTTCCATATTTTTTCTGGAAGCAGACACAGAGGGAACATATCGCTTAAATTCTTTATTTTTGATTTTTTTATTGATTGTGGTGTGACTAACTCCATGTTTCTTAGCTATGGAACGCACAGAGGCAGAACTACCCTCGACATCAGCTTTGATGGATTCCCAGTCTATCATTTAACCCTACCCCCTCGTATAGGAGTTTGTAAAAATTTACCTTGGGGGGCGGTGTGGCTCTGTGTGTCTGGTAGCATTTTGCCTGCCCCCTCCCTTTTGTTTTTTTCTCTAAATGTTTTAATATTATGACAACTTCTACATAAGCTTTGAAGATTGCTGGAGCTTAGCTTGCTTCCACCGTCTTTAATTTCCACTATGTGATCTACTATCTCAGCTGGATACAAGCACTCTTTGCACAATGGAAATTTAGAAAGTTGTAAACCTCTTGCTCTTTTCCATTCTCGACTGTGATAAAATTTATCGTTTTCTTTGTTTCTATCGTGAGTGTCATACTCTTTCACTTTTGCTTGTCTACATGTAGGACAACCAGTTTTTTCACCTTTTGGCTTTGTGTATAATCCGTGGATAGGGCATATTCTTTTCACAATCATAATATTTTACTCTCCTAGTTTCCCAACAACAGTGGCTCGTTAGAGCTTTTGTCTGTGCTTTTTGAGATGCATCTGTATAGTATGCCTCCGATGTGCTTTCTTTCCTCGAGCAAGTGGTTAAGTCCACCGTGTTCGATTATGATTTGGGCATCTTGATGTGTAACTTCGATGAGTTTATTATTTGCCTTAAAGAATCTTCCTGGTCTAAAAAGATTTATTGTTTTATCTTTGCCCTCTTGCTCAACTAAACGCATGATGACTAAGTCAATGTCCATGGCGTGGTCTCTTGCATAGTCGAGTAGCTTTTCTCTTTTGGCTTTGTAAAACTCATCAATTCCTTTTGCTAAACTGTTTAGTGAGGTTTCAAACTCTGAATTTCTTTTAGCTAAGTGCATAATGACCGCTTTGTAATCCTCAGCTTTAACTTCTCTTAGTATTGTCTCGACTGTAGCTACAATAAAAATATTGTTATCAAAGTTGAACATTGTGTTGATTGCCTCGGTGAATTTCTTTTGCACTTCACTCATCTTTGTTGCTCCATCTCTCTTCGTATTTGCTCGTCTATGATTTCATTTGCACTTAATCCTGAGCTTTGTATCTGCTCGTAGAGTCTGCCTTTGGTTCTTGTTGTCATTTGTGATTCCATGGTGTCAAACTTTTCTCTTAGCTTTTTACCGCTGAGTATGTTTGGTATCCAAAAAGCTCCTTGCTTTGAGTTGTATATCCAGTCGATGCAAGCTTTTAGTTCTGTTACACTTCTTTTGTCTTTTCTCATAGCTAGATCAATATCTCTTACCCAGCCTTTAAAATCTTTTATTACAAAGTTTGGTTTTTCTTTTCTAATATTTGCTAAAAGATAATCAGCTATTTGCTTTGCGTCACTAGAGCAAGCGATTTCTTTTTGCTTGTTTTTCTTATTAGTTTGTATATTAGTCTGTATATTCTCTTTAGACTCTTGTCGATTCGATAAGGGGGTCTTATCGATTTGATAAGGGGGTCTTGTCGAATCGATAAGGCTTATTTGCCTAACATTGTTGCGTGTTCCTTTTTTAATTTCAGTCTTTATATAGCCCATTTTTTCAAGACCAGAAAGGTTCTTAGAGACATTTTCTTTTGTTATTCCAACCAACTCTGCAAAGTGTTGATTGCTTGCAAAACAACCTTTTTCTAAATCTGTCAATTGCTCAATCTCTGCTAAAAGAAATTTTTGGTTTGCGTTCAAATTTTTATCGTGCATTATTTCTATGCTCACAGTTATAAATCTAGTTGCCATTTTCATGCCGTCCTTTTCAAAATTATATCTTTAGCACTCACAACACTAACCCCATATGCACAGGCTTTTCATCATAGTACACTACACTTGGAAGGGTTTCATTTATGAAGCTTGCGTGGGGTCCATCGAAGTGGCATTTTGCACATCCGCTGGCACCGTCTCTGTTTTTTAGTATTAGTATTTCAGCCTCGTTGATGGGCTCTTCTGGTATGCTTGGGTCACTTCTGTCGTAGTAGCTTGGTCTATGCAGTGCCAAGACTATGTCTGCGTCCTCTTCTACTACTCCACTCTCTCTTAGGTGGCTTAGCATTGGTCTTTTGTTTGTGGCGTTTTTTTCGTTCTCTCGGTTTAGCTGAGAGAGTACAAAGGCAGTTACGCCGTGCTCTTTTGCCGTTTTCTTAATCAGCTTTGTAATTTCACTCATCTCTTGAGGTATGTTTTTACCCTCTTTTTTGATGAATCTAAGATGATCTACAAACCAATACTTAACATGCTTGTTTTTACGAAACACCGCCGAGGCTTTTGCTATGAGCTGGTGTATGTTCAGATAAGTTTGGTCGTGGATTATGATGTTTTTGCTACTTCTTAGCTTTTGAAGTGAATCCTTGGCTCTTTGTGGGTCCTTTATGAGTCCTCGCTTGATGTCGCTTAGTGATTCGTTGCTTTTGTGTGCGTGGAGTCTTCTAAGTATATCTTTAGCCTCCATCTCCATGCTGTCAAACAGTACACCAACGCTTTGAGAGTCTGCGTAGTTTGTAAGCGTAGTTGCAAAGCTAGTTTTTCCCATGCTTGGTCGTGCAGCGACTACAACTAAAGTACCAGGAGTAAATGCACCTATGATGCTATCTAGATTTTTAATGCCACTTTTTATGCCTACAAAATCGCCTAGCTTTTGAGCACTCTTAAAGTCCTCTTCAAAGTCATCTACTATCTTGCTTATGTCTTTGTTTTTAGCGGTAGAACTCTGGTCTGTTATGTTGTCTATGGTTTGGCTTACATAGCCTACTATGTCGTGGATTTCGTCGCCTTGCGAGTTCATCTTTCTTATCTCGTTTGAGAGGTCTTGGAGTTCTCTTGTTTGCCTGTACTCTCTTAGCTGTTCTATGTAGCTATCGCATGACGGCAGTGGGTTTGTTGCTAAGACTTCTAACATCGCACTCTCATCCCATCTGTTTTGCTTCAAAAGCTCCACTCTAAGCAGTTCATCATCAAGTGGGCTATCTTTTGCATCTAACTCAAGCATGGCCTCATACATGTAGCGATGAGCTGGCAGGTAGAAGTCGCTAGGGTCTAGTTTCCCAAGTGAAAGCTCAAACATAGCAGGAGCACTAAGAAACGAGCTTAGCACTGCCCTTTCTATGTTTATGTTGTTATTTTCCATGCAACATCTCAGAGAGTTTACGGCGGTTTTCTTCTATCTTTTCACAAGGTATACTATAGATATGATAGGCTTTTTTAGGCACTCTTTTGGACTCTATGTCAAAGCCTTTGCTTTTGAGTGCTGAAACTCTTGATTTGAGGTTGTTCGACACCCCAATCACACAAGCTTCAGCAGCAGCAAGCTGACCAATGTTCAAAAAGTGGTTCATAACCCTAAAGTTTTCGCTGCCTTTTAATATCTTGCTCATGTTATCTCCTTTAGCTTTTTTCTTAGAACTACTATGAGTTTTATCTTGTCACTCGTAGTCATATCTGCATTTTTTACTGCTTCAATCTGTAAAAGTATCGTTTTTACTGACATCTTCTATGCTTTTTTTGAGGTTTGCTAGAGTTTTTTGAGCTTCATCTATGCGTTTTAGTATCTCTTCTTGCTCGGTTTTGTCTATGACTCCATCTGCTAGGTCTGTTTTGACCTCTTTAAACACATCGCTTTGAGCTATGCTTGATGCATCTACCAAGATGTTTAGATCTAGCGTGGTTGGTTTGGCTTCTGTTTTTTTCAAAAGTACCAGGTCAAACTTGTTTGCTATGTACTCTAGTGCTGTGTAGTCTGCACTCATCTCCATGAAGTGAGTAAACTCGCTTAGAGTTATGTCGCCGTTGTCGTAGCTTGGCTTTAGTTTGTTTTCTAAAGTTCCGCCATTTAGACCTAGCTCATTTGCTATGTCTTCCCACTCAAAACCGTTGCGTTTTCTATCGAGTGTTATAGCTTTGCGTAAAATTTTACATAGTCTTGGGTCTTTTGGTTGTTTGTTGTGCATGTAGTCTTTCATGATGATACCTTTTGTATTTTTTTAATATTTGTAGTTTTAGTGCTGTTTGTTGTAGAATTTTCACTAGAGATGAAGGATTTTATGTCTTTCCATGCACAAACTGGGATGTTATGCTGCTCTTCTAGTTCTATTGCTGTTTTTAGTTGTGGTGTTCTAAAGCCCCTCATGAGGGCTCTTACCATAGGCAGTGAATAATATTTGTTTAATATTTGCTTTAAGTTTTCTTTTTTCATACTGAAATGATACTATTTGTAACTTTAAACTTTTATTAAGAGATACCAAATGTAACTTAAATATTGATACAATAAGTATCAAATAAAGGGAAAAAATGAGTTTTGGACAAAAATTAAAAAATATTCTTAAAGAAAAAAATATAATTGCTAAAGACTTAGCTAAATATGTTGGTGTTTCAAGAGGACTAGTAACACATTGGACTAATGATTTAAGAAATCCAAACCCAAAACAAGTTAAAAAAATTTTAGATTTTTTAAAAATAGATGCGGACTTACTCTTTGACGACATAAAAAAAGAAGTAAAAAAAATACCCATCACAGGCACTGCATCTTGTGGAGGAGCTGAGAGCAACCACCTACAAGACTTAGGTGGTTTTGCACTCTATGGTGGAGAGCATTACGAAAACTCACTCTATTGTGTAGTAGCCAACGGTGACAGTATGGCACCAGAGATAGAGGACGGCGATGAGATCATCTGCAACCCAGACATAGAGCCCAAAAACGGCGACATGGTTCACTACAAGCTTTTTGGAGAGAGTGCCATAAAGGTCTACTTTTTTGATGAAGAGGTCAACATAGTCCAGTTCATACCCTACAACCCAAGTGAAAACTTCAAAACAAAAACCATAAGACTAGACGACGACATAGCAAACGAACTAAAAATCAGCAAAGTAGTAGCAGTAAATAAATTGAAATTTAACAATAGACTTAGTAGATTAAAATTGATAGGCAAAGCTTAATAAAAGGAGAAAATATGGATTTCAAAGTTGCTATTGAAAATATAGCTCAAAGAATAAGAACTCTCAAAGATAAGGTTTCAACAGAGGAGGCAACTAAAACCTCTTTTATATTGCCTATGCTAAGTGCATTAGGATATGATATATTTGACCCAACAGTGGTTGTCCCTGAGTATACAGCAGATATAGGGCGAAAAAAAGGTGAAAAAGTAGACTATGCTATATTGAAAGAAGAAAAACCTCTAATTCTCATTGAAGCTAAGCCACATACAGAGTCACTAGATAGACACAAGACTCAGCTAGAAAGATACTTTACCGTCACTGATTGTAAGTTTGCAATTTTAACAAACGGAATAGAGTATAGATTTTATTCAGATATCGAAAAGCCTAATGTTATGGACCAGACTCCATTTTTAGTTATAGATATTTTGAATCTAAAAGAAAGAACAATAAAACAACTTGAAAAATTTTCTAGTGAATCTTTAGATATAGACAATATCTTAGAAATGGCTGGAAATAAAAAATATGTAAATGGAATCAAAGATATTTTCAAAAAGGAAGCAGCTGCTCCAAGTGACGAGATGGCTAGGTTTTTTGGCTCTCAACTAACCGACAAAGCAATGAGGCAAAATATAATAGATGAATTTAAAATCTACACTAAACAGGCTTTTAGTGAAATAGTAAATGACTTAGTAAACGACAGAATAAATTCTATAAAGACAAAACTAGCAGAAGAGAACAATAGCATTGATTCTGAGAAAACAACAGAAACAGATGAAAATGATAATGGAATAATTACTACTCAAGAGGAGCTTGAAGGCTTTTTTATAGTCAAATCAATACTAGCAGAAGTGTTGCCTCTAGAGAGAGTTACAGCAAGAGATACAAAAAGCTATTTTGGAGTTCTTCTGGATAACAACAATAGAAAATGGATTTGTCGTTTGCATTTTAACTCAAAAGCAAATAAATATATTGGCATTCACATAGAAGACAAAAAAGAAGACAAAATCCTATTGGAGAATATAGAAGACATCTATAAACACAAAGATAAACTGAGAAAGGTGATTAACAGACTCTTAAAATAGTTTCTCTAACCCTCATCTGACTCGTTCAGTTTGAGGGTTTTTTTTATGTCCAAAATTTCCCCTACTTCAAAAAAAATCAACTTCTCACTCTACATGCAAACAACTTATTTTAAATAAAGTTACAAATAGTATCAAATTTAATAAAAGTTTAAAGTTACAAATAGTATCATTTCAACATGACTTCAAAAAAGGTCATAGTTTCAGTGTTAAAAATCGTGAGTCCTCATCGTAGGTCTAGTGAGCTGATACCTCACCCTTCAAAGTATCATGCTTGAGATAGAGTAAATCTTTACATGTAGAGGTTTAGTGTGTTTCAAAAAAAAGGGATGATATGAGCTACGAGATGATGATATTTTTGGCAGTGATGACCTTATGGTTGTTTGACATGTAGAGGAGCTGTAACTCCTCTAGTGCCTACTTCTTAGGCTTTTGATTAGTTTAGTTTGGAGTTGTTGTTTTTTTTCGTCCTGAAACATTATACCACAACTCCACAGTGAACTTCTTTAGAAGATGTACATGCAAACAACGCCCGCGATGCCAAGCGGCTCCTTTTTGCATAGATACCTTACTTTTGCATGTGCATCGTCTAAAGGAGTTACAGATGAGCCCAACACTAGAAGAAAACACGATCGACTTGATGCTAAAAAACAAGCCACAAGTTACCATCAAAGATGCACTTAGTGCCATAGAAAACATAGCAAAAACCACAACTAAAACACCCTCAATACTAACTTTAAAGTACAGAGTGCGTTTACATGTAAAGGTTTGTTGCTCTTTTCAATAAAACAGGAGATTATAAAATGAAACAAGCATATAGAAACAAAAAGACAAACAAGATAGCAACATGTGTTGAGTTCAAAGACGGCTTTGCCCACTTCAACATAGACGGCATCCGAGACTTCATGAGCGAAAAGAAGTTTTTGGAGTGCTATGAGGTCTATAGCGATTTTAGAGGTTTATCTTAGTCTGATATGATATAATAAACAATAAAACAAATAAAGGGGATATTGTGGCAGAAGAGAAGAAAAGTTCAGGAAGTTACAACCTTCAAGTTAAAATTCCTAACGAACTCAAGGAAAAATTAGAAAAAAAAGCAGAACTAGCTGGTGTAAGTTTAAACCAATACATTATGTTTATGTTTGTCAAAGAAACCAAAGAATAGGCTTTAGCGATTTTAAATCGCTAAAGTATTTGCATATTATTACTAAGTCATTCTAAAAAGATTGAAAAAGACTTGACTTATCATTTATAATTCATTATAATTTCAATATCTTTTCAATTTAAAAGGATTGACTTATGAATGAATTAGTAATAAAGAAAAATGGTATCCCAGTTGCTTCGCAAAGAAGCTTATCTAAGATGTCCAAGAATGATGAAAAATCAATTCAAGATTTAATCGTTAAATATAAAACAGACTTAGAAAAATTTGGTTTATTAATTTTCGATACGATTAAAACAAATGGACGACCAAAGAAACTCTACTATCTAAACGAACAACAATCTTATCTATTTATAACATTTTTGAAAAACACGCAAGTAGTAAAACAGTTCAAGATAGCTCTTATAGATGAGTTTTTCAAGATGAAATACTCGCAAGTAAGTATAG
>Ga0256840_1002948_pt1 | contig 14337 bp, 12 predicted proteins | sample 355202metaG_FD_185969 | JGI IMG/M metagenome (GOLD analysis project Ga0256840, IMG submission 185969) | Hydrothermal vent microbial communities from Mid Atlantic Ridge, Atlantic Ocean - 355-202 | ecosystem: Environmental > Aquatic > Marine > Hydrothermal vents | place: Atlantic Ocean: Mid...
AGAAGGGGTTAAGATAAAAGTATATAAAAACAAACCTGATTTTAAAACAGATTATACTTTACTGACAGTAAATACTGACGGAGAAAATATACTTATAAACACATCAATACACTCTCAAATTGGATATAATGCAATAAATACTGGAATCTTAGGACATATTCCTAAGAAAATAAAAAAGGAGGTAGTCTATGGGAATAGTAGGTTGGATTACTTAGTGGATGATAAAATATTTGTAGAATTAAAAGGGTGTAATTTGAAAATAGGCAATGTGGGTTATTTTCCTGATGCACCAACTGTTAGGGGAGTAAAACACTTAAAAGAACTTATAAAATGTAAAGAGGAGGGATATGACAGTGTAATTTTAATAATGGTACTTAGGGATGTGGAGTATTTTTCACCTAATTTAGAGAGGGATGAGAACTTTTTTAAGATGTTTTATCATGCACTAAGTAAAGGGGTAAAATATAGGGGCTTTAAAATCCATGTAGATGATGATTTAAAAGTTTATCTTAAAGATAAAAATGTTCCATTATTGGAATGGTAGTTTTAAATACTACTCATACTTTTTAGAAATTATGTTTAAAAGATACAAAGATATATATACCAATAGATACAAAAGTTGTATAAAATATAGGATGTGATTTATTTGATAGAAAAAGGAGATAAAGTTAAAGTTGATTACATAGGTAAGTTAGAATCTGGTGAAGTATTTGATACTTCAATTGAAGAAGTTGCAAAAGAAGAAGGAATATACAATCCTGAAAGGGAATATGCTCCTTTGGAGTTTGTAGTTGGTGAAGGAAAACTTATTGAAGGTTTTGAAGAAGGAGTTTTAGGAATGGAAGTTGGTGAGGAGAAAACAGTGGTCATACCTCCTGAAAAGGGATATGGTGAAAGAAGGGAAAATTTAATACAAACAGTGCCAAGGGAGGCATTTGAAGGAGCCGATTTTGAGCCAGAAGAAGGAATGATTATTCTTGCCGGCGATGTGCCTGCTACTATAATGAAAGTAGATGATAATGAAGTTGTTTTAGATTTTAATCATCAGTTATCTGGTAAAACATTATTATTTACTATAAAAGTCGTAGATGTTGAAAAAGGTAATGAAGGTAAAGAGTAAATTCTTTAATTATTTTATTTTTTATTTTTTTAATTTTTTTAGTTTTTATATTTTTATCTTTTTATTTCTGTTATTTTTCTGTTTTTTTATTAAAGAAGTTTTAACCTTCCTGTAATCTTATCAATTTTATTACTTTCATAAGGACCTATGCCTACGGCTGTATATGTGCCTGGCTCTAACTGGGTTCTACCGGCGTCCCTTATTAAACTACATGGTATCTTAGAAATACATGCTTCTTGAAACACTTCTTTAAGTTCTTTTTCAGAATCTACCTTAACTACAACCTTCTTCTGTCCATCGTTGAGCCAGTCCCTTACAATATTTGGACACATCTTCTGAGCATGTATAAATGCCTCTATGGAAGCATGGCAACCCTGAGCAATTGCCTTACCTTTACCCATTTTTAAATCTCCCCTAATTACAATAACCTGTTTATACTCCATAAAAATCACTGAACATCTATGTATATGTCCTTACCCTGTTTCATTGCTTTCAATAATTCTTTGCCTACACCAGTTTTTTTACCTATTTTAAATGAGCCGTTAGAACTTACGGTAGCATTACAGAGATACTTTCCATCAATATATACCTTTACATTGGCTCCAACCATATCCTCCCCTACCTTTACAATTATATGGTTCTTTGTTTCTGTTAATCGTGTAGTTTCATAATCGTTTATATATTCATAGGACATAAATACAGCGTCATCCTCTCCATTATCTTCTTCAATATATTCATTATTATTTTTATTATTTTTTTCATTTCTTACAATATTTATCCTTAAACCTAAAATATCCTCCAATTTAGATATTTCCTTACCTCCTTTACCTATTATGGCAGGAATGTACTTCTCAGGCACCCATATGTTAATGGTATTGTTATCTACAACCATTATATCCATTTCCTTTCTAATCTTCTTAGGTAAATATATGCTTAGTATCTCCCTTATTTTATCCTCGGCATATCTGTATATAATAGGTCTTTCTTTCTTATCCTCCTTTATAGGCATTACAACAACCTGCTCTCCATAGGTATATATTTCATACTCCACTTCGGAAGTTTCAAAGTCCTTAACTTCAATTACAGGTCTTGCTAAATCAGCCTCCTTCATTCCATAAGGCACTTTAACAGTAAATCCTACCTCATATACCTTTTCAATCTTTCCCTTATCTATGTATATTATAGTATCTACAATTTGCGGAATTATCCCTAACTCAACCCTACCAATAAGACGCTGAATAGCATCTATTGGCTTTGAAGCATGGACTACCCCAACCATTCCAACTCCTGCCATTCTCATATCGGCGAATATTTCAAAATCCCTCGTTTTTCTAACTTCATCGTATATGGTATAATCAGGTCTTACCAATAGAAGTATATCACAAGTATTTTCCATATTGCCCTCTAATGGAGCATACTGAGTTATTGTTTTATCAACCTGTAAATCCCTTGGACTTTCCATTGTTTTAACTATCTTATTGTTATTACTGTAAAACTCTGCCAAAGCAGATACAAAGGTAGATTTACCACTACCAGGTGAGCCTGATACAAATATACCTTCTGCCTTTTCTTTCAATCTCTTTAATAATTTTTCAGATAATTTGTAGTTATCCAATGATACTTTTGCTATTGGTCTAACAACAGTTATCTCCAATGCTTCGGAAAATGGCGGTCGGGCAATGGATATTCTTAAATTTCCCAACTGTATTACCGTGGCTCCTCTCTTTTGTATCTCTATCAATCCATTATTTTGCTCGGTGTATTTAAGTATATTATCAATTAAATAATCAATTTCTTCCTTTGTAAGTTCTTTGTCTCCTATTGGCACTAACTTAACCTCTCCTGGCTTACCCTTTTTAGCATAAGGAACACATCCTTCCTTTAAATGTATCGATGTGGTAATATCATCAAAATACTTTAATATTTCCAAATCTACTCTTTTCTCTTCAACCTCTAAGTATATGGACTTAATATTTTGCGCTTTTGCTAAGTTATATTGTATTTTATCGCTGGTTAATAGTATGGAGTTTGTTTCCTTTGCTACTCTCCTGATTATTGCATCAATTTCCCCAGTTTTTGCCCTTAGAACAGCATCCATAGACGGTCTTTCACCATAGTATGTAATTTTTATATTATGTTTCTTTGATAAATCACATATCTTAGTAAGTTCTTCTATGCCTAAATATCCAATTTCTCTACCTTTATTTGCCTGTGCCTCTAATTCAGCCACCACTGCCTCAGGTATGATAAGTTCAGAGTTTTCAATTTTTCCATCATTTATAAGTTCTGTTATTCTACCGTCAATAATCACACAGGTATCAGTTGTTATTTTTTTATTTTTTAAATCAATATCTTTATATCCATTATTATTAATATTATTAAAATTATTAATATTATTATTTTTATTAAAATTATTAAAATTATCATTAACTTCAATATTACTACTATTTACATTATTTACACTATCGCCGTCTTTTAGTTTATTATTATATTTTACTGTTTCTAAATTAGCCATAAACATCACACATAAATTTTTATTATTTTATATAGTATTTTTTATACTAAATATGTTTATATATTACATCAAATAGATAACTATATTGGATATTATTAGTGGAGGTGGTTAATATTACAACATCCTTGGATATTAAAAAGGTATTTACCTATATGCTTGATGATAAAGATGTGGTTATAAAGTTTATAATTGGAAGTATAATATCTATAATACCATTTGTAAATATAATACTATATGGTTATTTGCTTGATGTTATTAAAAATAGTATGAATAACATAGATACCCTACCTGATTTTAAATATATAGAACAGTTTATAAAAGGAATAATGGTGGCAATTGCATATATTATTATGATATTTATTCCTTACTTTATAGGAATAATTGTAGTAATGGCACTATCCTGGATTTTAGGACTTGGTAATAATAATCCATTGGCAGCAATTGTCTTAATCGTTGGATATTTATTTATATTCCTATTGATTGTTATACTAAATATTTTATTTATTATAGGATTATGTCAATATGTTGAAACTGATAAAATAGGCTCCATATTTAATATAGGTAAATCAATTGAAATACTTAAAAATACACTAATCGAACAATTAAAGTTTTATATAGTCTATATAATTGTTATGATAATACTATCCATAGTTGTATATATACTCAGTATAATATGTGTTTTTACAATAATATTGATACCCTTGGCTATACTCTTATATGGTGCTTTGATATTCTATTCTTTTATAGTAATCGGTTATTTTATTGGAAAAATATATATGATGGCAAAAGGTTAATACCTAACATAAGGCATAATAATAAATTTAATAATTTAAAATTTTTTTTAATAATAATATAAATAATATCATTAAATATATATAAATTATTATGATTATATATTGTGAATATGTGCAATACTATACATATGGACAATTTTAATATCAAAGGTTTGGGTTTAACCCACATCCTCTCTTTTCTAAAATTTATAATGAATAATCATTATAAATAGATTTAAAAAGAAAATTATATATATTCGGTAGGTTTTAAAAATAGTATATACTATTTTAAGGAGGTATTTCCGTGGTAACCATAGATGCTATAAGGGATATAAAAAGCGCTGAAATGAAGGCAGTTGAAATTGTAGAAGTGGCTAAAAAGGAAGCAGAGGAGATAAAACAAAGTGCTATTGAGGAAGGTAAGAAGATTATTGAGATGGCTGTTGCAGAGGCAGAAGAAATGGTAAAGAAAATGATAGAGGAAAAAAAGGCTGAAGCAGAAAGTAAAGCAGAGAAAATTTTAGAGGTGGAAGAAATTAAAATCAAAAATACTGTTGCTTTGGCAAAGTCAAAGATACTTTCAATATCCTTAGATGATGTACTGGAACTATAATATTTATTAATTGATTTACTAAGGTGGTTTTAGTGAGACCCGCAAGAATGAGCAAAGTAAAAGCGGTGATATTGGATGAAAAGGTTGATAAGGTAATTAGGGACCTTCACGAGAGCGGGTTAGTAGAGTTGTGTGATTTAACCCCTAAACTTGAAGACCCGGAATTGTCTTCTTTAATATCAACATCTTCCCCAGCAGAATACGGTAGAACTATATCTTCACTGTTAATAAGAACTGGTAGAATATTGGATCTTTTTGATAATGTTAAAGATGAAGAAAAGGCAGGTTTATCTGAACTTTTGAATCCACAACCTCCTAAGAAAAAAAAGGTATCCCAATCATCCTATGAGGAGGTTATAGAATATGTGGAAAGTGTTTTAAATGATGTGGAAGACAAAGTTATGGAACCAGGTAAGAAGTTATCTGATTTAGAAAATAAAAAGAACCAGTTAGAAAATTTAAAGAGGCAATTATCCTATATTAAAGATATGGATTTTGATTTAAAGTATATCGGGGAAGGACCATATACATACATTGTTGTAGGTTTAATAGGTGAAGATAAACTAAATATATTAAAAAATAAGTTGTTAGAAGTAGTTAATGATTATGCTGTTATTATTGAAGGTAGTAGTATTGAAATGGAGGAAGGAGAAGAAAAGAAAAAGCCAATAGTAGTGGCAACATTAAGGGAGTATGTGGAAAAAGTAGGGGCTGAGTTAAGAAAGAATGGATTTGAAAGGTTGGATTTGTCAAATTTAGAAGGCACTCCAAAGGAAAATATTGATAAGATAAACAGTGAAATAAATAAAATTGAAAAAGAAATAGACAATATTGTTGGACAGTTAAAAAATCTCTCTAAGACATGGTATGATGAAATGCTTGTTGTTCATGAACTTTTAGAGATTGAGAGAGAAAGGGCAGAATCCTATTCCCTATTTGGTAAAACAAATAGAACCTATGTATTGGAAGGATGGACTCCTAAAAAGTATGGCAATAAGGTAAAGGAAATAATAGAGTCCTCCTCAGAAGGATATGCAGTTGTTGAAATCACTGAGCCAGATGAGCCAGAGGAAAAAATACCTGTAATGTTGGATAATCCAAAATCTGTAAAACCATTTGAAATGCTAACAGAGATGTTTGCTCCACCAAAATATAATGAAATAGACCCTACCATATTAATAGTACCTGGATTTTTACTATTCTATGGGATAATGCTTACAGATGCTGTATATGGTTTATTATTAGCAATTGTTGGATTGTTTATATGGAAAAGATTAGGTAAGGTAAGTGAAGGAGCCAAAAATTTAGGATATATTTTAACTCTTGCTGGTATATCTACCGTAATTATGGGTATAATTACAGGTGGATACTTAGGGGACTTTACAAAACAGTTCTTAAACTTTGATATATATAAAACCCCATTTGCCTTGGTAAATTCATTGGGGGACAGTTATTACTTTGGAGCAAAAAATCCACTGGCTGATTTAGGGTTTTTAAAGATAAACAACGGTCCAATAGCAATATTGATATTCTCCATTATTGTGGGTATTATTCACTTATTCATAGGATTATTTATTGGATTTAAAGAAAATCTATCTAAGAAGGGCTTTAAAGATGCATTCTTTGAACAAGGTATATGGTTATTCCTAATTATTGCCCTTGTAGTAGGAATTGGTCTCTATTTAGGGGCTGGAATGGCTACCTTAGCAGGATACATAATTGGCGGTGCAGTTGTGCTTGTAATGATTCTATCTGTAATAAAAGGATACCTAAGTGGCGGTCCATTAACAGCAGGTTTAGGTCTGATGGATATTACTGGTTTCTTAGGTAATGTGTTATCCTATGCAAGGCTCCTTGCATTATGTCTTGCCACAGGAGGTCTTGCAATGGCTGTAAATATTATGGCAAATCTTTTAAAGGATAGTGTTCCAGTTATTGGAATAATCTTAGCAATAATAATGCTAATATTGGGACACTCCTTTAACTTTGTAATGAATGGATTGGGGGCATTTATACACTCCCTAAGATTGCATTATGTAGAGTTCTTTGGACAATTTTATGAAGGAGGCGGTAAGAAGTTCAATCCATTCAAAGCAAAAAGAGAATATACTACTACCGCCTAATAACTTCAAATATAAATTAAATTAAAATAATAAAATAAAAAATAAAAATTTTAATAAAAATAATAAAAAAAGTAATTAAAAAAAGAAAAAAGAAGTGGTGATACATTATGGTTGATGCTGCTACAATATTAAACGGTATATTTGGAAATCCATTATTATTAGGTGCCGTAGGTGCTGGTTTGGCTGTTGGTATTGCCGGTTTAGGTTCTGGTATAGGTGCAGGTATTACAGGAGCAAGTGGTGCAGGAGTAATTGCCGAGGACCCTAATAAGTTCGGTACTGCAATCGTATTTCAGGCATTACCACAAACACAAGGGCTTTACGGTTTCCTTGTAGCAATCTTAATATTATTCGTTTTCAAAAGTGCTCCTGAGTGGGCAATGTTAGGTGCAGGAATAGCAACAGGTTTGGCTGGTTTATCCGCAATTGGTCAGGGTATTGCTTCATCTGCTGGTTTAGGTGCTGTTGCTGAGGATGAAGGTATATTTGGTAAGGCAATGGTATTCTCAGTTCTTCCAGAAACGCAGGCAATTTACGGTTTGCTTGTTTCCATACTTTTATTAGTTGGTGTATTCAGCGGAAATGGTGTGGCAACTATTGCTGCCGTAGGTGCTGGTTTGGCTGTTGGTTTTGCTGGGTTATCAGGTATTGGTCAGGGTATTACAGCCGCTGGTGCAATTGGTGCTACTGCAAGAGACCCAGATGCAATGGGTAAAGGTTTAGTTTTGGCTGTTATGCCAGAAACCTTCGCTATATTCGGTCTATTGATAGCAATCCTAATAATGCTTGGAATAATGTTCTAATTATTATTAAAAATTAAATTTAATTATTAATTAATAAATTTAATAAATTTTTATCATTCTTATTATTATTGCTTATAATTACTATTAATTTTTAACCTAATAAGGTGAATATAATGGGTGTTGATAAAATAACCTCCAAAATATTGGAAGATGCAAATAAGGAAAAGGAAGAGATATTGGCAAAGGCAAGAGAAGAGGCAGAAAAAATACTTGAACAGGCAAGAAAAGAGGCTGAAGAGAAAAAATCATCTATATTAAAAAGAGGAGAGAAAGAGGCAGAAATGACCTACAATAGAATATTAGCTGAGGCACGATTACAGGCAAAGAGAAAACTTCTCGAAGAAAGGGAGAAATTAATACAAATGGCATTAGATAAATTAAGAGAGGATTTGGAAAAAGTGCCTGAAAGAGATGATTATAAAGATATTCTTCTTAAATTAATTGTTGAGGGCGTATTTGCCATAGGTGGCGGTGAGTTGTATATTCATCTTAATGAAAGGGATTATGGTTTATTAACTGATGAAACACTTTGGGCTATTGAAAATGAAGCAGAAGAAAGACTTAAAAAAGCAACCATTATTAGAAGAGGCGAACCAGTAGATATTATTGGTGGGTGTATTGTTAAAACTGTTGATGGAGCAAAAATGTATGATAATAGTTTAGAGGCGGTCTTTGAAAGAAACATTGATTCAATTAGGACAAAAGTCGCTGAAATAATATTTTAGGAAAGGGGGATAAAAAATTTAGGTGATTAAATGGGTGCAGAACAGTTAATTATAGGTTTGCCGCCAAATACATTTACAATATTAATGTTAATGGCAGGCATAATCATAGTTTTAGTGGTTATAATATATCTGATAAAGTATATCATAGATAATGCTCCCTTTGCCTATGTAAATGCAAGAGTAAGAAGTATGGAGTCCAGATTGTTAAATGAGCATAAATATGGGGAACTTATAGAATCAGGAAGTTTAGTCGAACTTATAGGGTTTTTAGAAGATACAGAATATGGAAAATATTTATCTGATTCAGAAAATATAGAAGGGGTTGAAAAAGCGCTTTATTCTCACTTAGCAAGTGTATATACCTCTCTTGCAAATATGGCTCCTGAAAAGGGAAGAAAAATATTGAAACTATTTGAGAAAAAGTTTGATATTTACAATATAAAGTCCATATTAAGAGCAAAGTACTTTGGATTATCTTATGAGGAGACATATAAATTAATAGTGCCATTGGGCACAATACCTGAAAATAAGTTAAGAGACCTTTGTGAATGTAAAACTGTTGAAGAGGTTGTTAATAGTTTAGAGGGAACTGAATACCATAAAATACTATCCTCTGCAATGTCAGAATATGAACAGACAGGTAAATTAACAGAACTTGAACTCTCTCTTGATAAGTATATTCTTGAAAATCTCTGGAAGGCAGTTAGTATTGAAGGTGTAGCAGAGGATATATTTAAAGAATATATTGGAGCAATGGTGGATATTGAAAATTTAAAGATAATATTAAGATGTAAGGCAGATGGTGTGCCTTCTGAGGAGATTTCAAAGTATTTACTAAATGATGGCTATGAACTTGCCTCTTGGAAATTGAAGGAACTTTCAGAATCTGATTCAATAGAGAGTATTGTAAGTGCCCTTGAAGGAACTAAGTACAGTCAGATAATATCTGAAAATTTAGAAGAGTATGAAAAAACAAAAAGTGTTTATGTATTTGAAAGAGCATTGGATAGATACATATTGAATATTGGTAAAAAATTATCATTAAGACAGCCGTTTGGTGTAGGTCCTATAATTGGGCTAATAACTGCCAAAGAACAGGAAATACAGAATTTGAAGATAATTATAAAATGTAAAATTGAGAATATTCCTTCTAATCAAATAAGGGAACTTTTAAAATATTAACTGGGGATTATTATGAAAATTGCCGTTGTTGGAGATAGTGATATGATAGTAGGTTTTAGATTGGCTGGTTTGGATGAGACCTACGAAATAAAAAGTGATGAAGAAGGATATGAAAAAATAAAAATGTTAGATGAAAAGGATGATATTGGTTTGATAATAATACCTGAAAAATTGGGGGAAAAAATAAGACCTAAATTAAAGGATATTAAAAAATTCATAGTTGAAGTACCTGATAAGGAAGGTCCTATTACACGAGAGCACGATCCTGTAAAAATACTTGTAAGAAAGGCGGTAGGTATTGAGTTGAAATAAAATTAATTAATATAACAAACCAGTTAATATTAAAAAATTATTAAAAATTATTAAAATTAAATTAAAAATAAAAATAATAATAAAAATAATTAAAATAATTTTAATAAAAAAAATAATAAAAAAATAAAATAAAATAAAAGTTAAAATAATTTCTCACTAAGAGAGGTGAATAAATATGGCTTCTGGAAAGATTATAAAGATTGCTGGACCGGTTGTTGTTGCTGATGGTATGAAAGGTTCCCAAATGTATGAGGTAGTTAGAGTAGGTGAAGAAGGACTAACAGGGGAAATTATTCAATTGCAGGAGGATAGGGCTGTTATTCAGGTATATGAAGAAACCTCAGGTATAAAACCAGGAGAGCCAGTTGTTGGGACTGGTAGCCCATTGTCAGTTGAGTTAGGTCCTGGTATGTTAAAGGCTATGTATGATGGTATTCAAAGACCATTGACAGCAATTGAAGAAAAAACAGGAGATATATTCATACCAAGAGGTGTGGATGTACCTGCACTTCCAAGGGATATAAAGTGGGACTTTACACCAACAGTAAAAGTTGGAGATTATGTGGAAGAAGGGGATATAATTGGAACTGTTCCAGAAACAAAATCTTTAACTCACAAAATAATGGTGCCAATTGGAATAAAAGGAAAAATTAAAGAAATAAAGGAAGGAAGTTTTACGGTGGAAGAAACAGTAGCAGTAGTTGAAACTGAGGATGGGGAAGAGAAGGAAATTCAAATGATGCAAAAGTGGCCAGTCAGAAAACCACGACCATATAAAGAAAAATTACCACCAATTATTCCATTAATTACTGGGCAAAGGGTAGAAGATACATTCTTTGGTCTTGCAAAGGGGGGTGCAGCAGCCATTCCAGGTCCATTTGGTAGTGGAAAGACAGTTACTCAGCACCAATTGGCAAAGTGGTCTGATGCTGATGTGGTAGTATATATTGGATGTGGAGAGAGGGGTAATGAGATGACCGAGGTTATTGAGGAGTTTCCACATATAGATGATATTAGAACAGGAAATAAACTTATGGACAGGACTGTCCTTATTGCAAACACTTCAAACATGCCTGTGGCAGCAAGGGAAGCGTCTGTTTATACCGGTATTACGATTGCTGAATATTTCAGAGATATGGGATATGGTGTTCTATTGACAGCAGATTCTACTTCAAGATGGGCTGAGGCAATGAGGGAAATCTCTGGTAGATTGGAAGAAATGCCTGGGGAAGAAGGTTATCCAGCATACTTGGCTTCCAGATTGGCTCAGTTCTATGAGAGAGCAGGTAGAGTAAATTGTATGGGAAGTGATGATAAACAAGGATTTATCTGTATTGTAGGGGCAGTATCACCACCAGGAGGGGACTTCTCAGAGCCGGTAACTTCAAACACTCTAAGAATAGTTAAGGTATTCTGGGCATTGGATGCAAACTTAGCAAGAAGAAGACATTTCCCAGCGATTAACTGGTTGCAGAGTTATTCTTTATATTTAGATGACATAGAAGGATGGTGGAAAGAAAATACAGGGGAAGATTGGAGAGAGTTAAGAGATGAAGCAATGAACCTTCTACAGAAGGAGGCAGAATTACAGGAGATTGTTCAGTTAGTAGGTCCTGATGCATTGCCTGATAGAGAGAGGGTAATATTGGAAGTAGCCAGGATGTTGAGGGAAGATTTCTTACAGCAGGATGCTTTTGATGAAGTCGATAGTTATTGTTCTCCAATGAAACAATATACAATGTTAAAGGTAATTATGACATTCTACAATAAAGCACTTGATGCTGTTGCAAGGGGTGTAGATCCATCAGATATTACAAAAGTATCTGTTAAGGGAGATATTGCAAAAATGAAGTATGTTGAAGAAAGCAAGTTCTTAAATGAAGTAGCACCAAAAATATCAGAGAAAATTGAAAATGAATTAGGTTCATTGTAATTATTAATGATTAATAACCCATAAATTTTAATTTTTATAATTATTAATAAAAATAGAAATAGGGATAAAAAGAGAAAAATATGGAGGTATTATTATGGAAGCATTTGATAAAAATGTGGAATACACATCTGTTACCAGTATTGCAGGTCCTTTGATGGTAGTAGAGGGTGTAAAAGGAGTTGCCTATGGTGAGATTGTAATTATAACATGTCCTGATGGTGAAAAAAGAACTGGGCAGGTATTGGAAGCGAGGGAGGATATTGCAGTAGTTCAGGTATTTGAAGGGACAACTGCATTAAACACAAAGGATACAAAGGTAAGATTTACTGGGGAAACGGCAAAAATTGGAGTATCTACTGAAATGTTAGGTAGAATCTTTAACGGTGCCGGAGAGCCAATAGATGGCGGTCCTGAAATTGTCCCTGAAAAGAAATTGGATATAAACGGTTATCCATTAAATCCTGTTTCAAGAAGAATACCAAATGATTTTGTTCAAACTGGTATCTCCACAATTGACGGGACAAACACATTAGTTAGAGGGCAAAAATTGCCAATATTCTCAGGTTCAGGTCTTCCACATAACATATTAGCAGCACAAATTGCAAGACAGGCAAAGGTTAGAGGAGAAGGAGAACAGTTTGCTGTGGTATTTGCAGCAATGGGTATTACTGCTGAGGAGGCTAACTTCTTTATGGATGAATTCAAAAAAACAGGAGCGTTAGAAAAGGCGGTTGTGTTTATTAACCTTGCTGATGACCCTGCAATTGAAAGGATATTGACACCAAGAATAGCACTAACAACGGCAGAATATCTCGCCTATGAGAAGGATATGCACGTATTGGTTATATTAACAGATATTACAAACTACTGTGAAGCATTAAGGGAAATTGCCGCTGCAAGAAATGAGGTACCTGGTAGAAGAGGGTATCCGGGGTACATGTATACAGACCTTGCTACACTATATGAGAGAGCAGGTAGGGTAAAAGGAAGAAATGGAACAGTTACACAGATACCAATTTTAACAATGCCACACGATGATATTACTCATCCAATACCTGACCTTACAGGATACATTACAGAAGGGCAGATTGTGCTTTCAAGAGAATTGAACAGAAAGGGTATATATCCACCAGTTGATGTATTACCATCATTATCAAGGTTGGCAGGTAATGGACAGGGGGCAGGCAAAACAAGAGAAGACCACTCAAAGGTAATTAACCAGATTTATGCAGCCTATGCCGAAGGTAGAAGTTTAAGAGACTTAGTTGCTGTTGTTGGTGAAGAGGCACTTACTGAAAGGGATAGGGCATACTTAAAATTGGCAGATGAGTTTGAAAAGAGATTTGTGCAACAGGGTAGAGATGAAGACAGAAGTATTGAAGAAACATTAGACATTGCCTGGGAGATATTAACCATACTTCCAAGAGAGGAGTTAAAGAGAATACCTGATGATTTAATTGAAAAATACCTACCTAAGAAATAAAAAAATAAAAAAAATAATATTAAAAAATTAAAAAAATATTAATCATAATATAAATTTTTAATAATGGAAAAATAACATTTTAATTAATTTATTAAATTTTTTTAATTTTAATATTATTTATCTTTTTTATAATTGTTTGGGGGATAAAAATGGCAGATATAAATCCTACAAGAATGGAACTTTTAAAATTAAAAACAAAAATAAAGTTGGCTCAAAAAGGGCATAAACTACTAAAACAAAAAAGGGATGCCCTTATAATGGAATTTTTTGATATTATTGACCAAGCATCAGGTATAAGGGATAAAGTAAATAAATCCTTAGAAGAGGCATATAAAAATCTTATAATGGCTCAGGCAGTAATGGGAACATTGGCTGTAAAGGAGGCTTCTTTGGCATCAAAAAATGAAAATATAAAGTTAGATGCCGATAGTAGGAATATTATGGGTGTAACTGTCCCTGTCTTAGAAGTGGAAAATGTTAAAAGAAAAATGTCTGAAAGAGGATATGGACCTTATGGAACATCTTCCAAATTGGATGAAGCGGCTAAAAAGTTTGAAGAGTCCTTAGAATTAATTGTAGAACTTGCTGAAATAGAAACATCCATAAAACTTTTGGCAGAAGAGATTATAACAACCAAAAGAAGGGTTAATGCCTTAGAGTATGTGGTTATTCCAAGAATGGAAGAGGCTAAAAAGTACATCTCAATGAGATTGGATGAGATGGAGAGGGAAAACTTTTTCAGATTAAAATTAATT
>Ga0256840_1002950_pt1 | contig 14321 bp, 16 predicted proteins | sample 355202metaG_FD_185969 | JGI IMG/M metagenome (GOLD analysis project Ga0256840, IMG submission 185969) | Hydrothermal vent microbial communities from Mid Atlantic Ridge, Atlantic Ocean - 355-202 | ecosystem: Environmental > Aquatic > Marine > Hydrothermal vents | place: Atlantic Ocean: Mid...
GTTGCAAGCCATTGATGAGTTTGAAGGATTAGACAAGAACGGTGAAGAACTTCTACTTGCTCTTAATTATATAGAGCAGGTTTTAATAAGATGTTCTATCGTTTTAGATAACCCTAAAAACACAGTACCAGCTCCCCCAGAGATGCAGGAAGAGGGATTCGGTAATACCGTATTTAAGTATGCGTTATCAGATTTTCCAGATATTTCTGAAATTAAGAAGCGATGAAGCACAAATTATATAAATATTTAACATACAATATTTTGTTGCGATATATACCTTATGAGGATATAATGCAGGAATTAAGTATTGTTGAATATTTATATTCAGATTTTACGATTGCAAGGCGTGCAGCGGTTAATGCACTGTACCGCCTTGCTGCCGATTACGGTTTTTCACGTAAAAAAGGAAAAGATAATTTTGCTGCATTTTACAATACAGTAGAATTAACAGAAGAAGAAAACAAAGTGATTGACGATATAGAATGTCTATATATCTATAAGAATTTTACTGCTCGTGAAATTGCGCAGATATATAATATAGAATTTAACAATAAGTTCGCAAAAATTCTAAATCAACTTTTCCCAAAAAATATGGGATTAGGCGGAAAAAGAAAAAACAGCGGACGTAAGAAAAAAACAATATGAAGCAATTTATAATTAAAAATGGATATTTCAAAGAGAGTATTTGCCCGGTAAAAATATCCGAAACAGGTATAGGTAGTGTTATTGAAACAGGAGGACGTTATCCTGAAAAATTTGAATATGACGCTGAAAAATACGAACCTATTTTTTTAAATGCAAAAGCAAAGATAGAATTATATGGAAAATTAAAAGATGCCGGATTAAACCCGGATGATTACATCGTAAATGACACCGTTCACGGTGCATGGAAAATAAAATTAAATCAAGGGATAGTATTTAACAAAAAAAAAGAAATGGCTAAAAAGAATTTTAAAAACACAGGAAAGCTTAATTTTGTTATAAAAAAATTAAGCGAATGTGAACAGGAAAAACACAAAAATGGATACTTCTTGGTGTCCGAAACATGGGGAACGTGTTTCTTCAGAGTTGCGCATAACCGACCAACTTTTGAAATTCAGCGATATAGCACGCCAACCGCTGAGCGTACATATACGAAAATACCGGTCGCAGCGTACAAAAATGTATTTCACGTTTATGTAAATGTGCATAAATATTCATTTTTTACACTAAATCTTCCCTACAATTCTATAATTGTAGGAATGAGCGATGAGCAGCCGTCAGGTGATTATTTAAATTATTCGTTTTTGGTCTATTCTAAAAACGGTGATATTCCTGAAATTGAAGGAATTTATGAGCAAGAAACGCAATTTATGATAAAACATGAAAATATTTCAGAACCTGTAAAGTTCAACATTTATAATCTTTGCCCGATTTCCGGAAGAGGTAAAACAGGACATATAAGGAGGTTTGAGATATAATTAAAAACAATGTTAGAATGGTATTGTCATATAAAAAGTTTTAATGGAGCACAAGTTGTATTCGCCCAAAATGAATATGGCGAGGCACACAATTTATTAGAAAATAATAAAAATGCCTTAAGAGAAATAATAAATAAAATAGATAGTATAAAATAAATATCTATTTTTTTGTTATACAGCCTTGCATAATTGCAAGGTTTTTTTATGTCAAAAAAATAAAAAATCAAAATATTTTTATATGTTTTATAACATATTTTAATTTTTTTTGTACATTTGCATAAAATATAATTTGCAAATGGGATTATTTAGTAAATCAAAGCCTAAATTAAAGAGAAAATCCGCAGATTTTTGGGTATCTAAAAATCAATTAACATATTTTGATTTTACCCAGAATTCAGATATTTTTATAGCTATCAATAGCGTACCAGAACTAAATTCTATTTTAAATTATATTTCCAAAAGTTTCAGCGCAGGAATTTGGCAAATTGACGATGAAAAGGATAAATGGCTTACCGATTTACTTTCCAAACCTCATACCGCTTATTCGGAAAATGAACTAAAAACATTAATAGCAAAAGAGTTAATAAGCTACGGAGTCTGTTTTTTGTATGCCAATAAAAATAGTATAATTTCAAGCACAAAATCTATTGTTGTATTACCAACACATTTAACTAATGCCGTTACAACCAAAAAAAATTCATCTGTTTTAGAAATAGAAAAATTAAGCGATATAATAGATTATATCCAAGTCGATTATATAGATGGAGTTAAAAAAATAGATGCATCCGATGTTATTATAATTTCACAATCAAACATTTTTGAAATTAAAAACAATACAATAGTTTTTAAAAGTCCTTTAAAAAGTCTTGATAATGTATTAAAGACAAGCACGGCGATTTATGAAACGATGTATGAATTAAATTTCAATCGTGGCGCTGTTGGCATTATTTCAAACGACAATCAAGACGCATCAGGAACTATACCAATGACACCGGAAGAAATTGAAAATTTACAAAAACAATACAAAAGATATGGAACGCTAAGGGATAAATGGCACTTGATGTTTTCGGATACGAAGTTGAGTTTTCAAGCAATTAGCAGCCCAATTAAAGACATGATGTTGCCCGAGCAGCTCAAACAGGTTAAGCAAATAATTGCTGATGTATTGGGATTTGATACGTTATTACTAAATAATACGGACGGCAATAAATATGCAAATTATAACGAAGCAAGGAAAAGTTTCTTTACCGAATTAATTCAGCCATTAGCCGACAATGTAGCTAATTCTTTAACCGACTATTTTTTAAGCGAAAGAAAATCTAAACTTACATTAGATTATTCACATCTTGACATTTTCAAACAAGACAATGAAAGACAAGCGAATATAATTAAGTTACAAAGCGAAATGATAATTAACCTTAATAACGCAGTCTCGACAAATGAAATAAGTAGAGAAATCGCCATTCAAATTTTAACACAAAACGGATTTTCAGAAATTGACGCAAATAATTTAATAAAATGAATAAGTCAGATAAATTAAATATCAATTTTGCCGTAAAACATAACTTTTATAAGTTAGAGGAAGCGGACAAGGGCAATCGCATAATTAAAGCAATAGCGAACACATATAATTATTTTGATAGCGATTATGATGTCTTGCGGATGAATTGCGCTAAAAAATCAATTCAGGAAAGAGGGGCAAACTCACAAGCCCCGAATAAAATACTACACGCAAAAGACCACAACTTAACACAATTGCCGGGAAAATCTATTGTAGAACAAGAAACTGTAATTAACGGTTACGAGGTTTTATATTGTGAAAGCAGATTATCTGAAACCTTAGATGGTGAGGAACTTTTAATCAAATACTTAGATGGTATTTACAATCAGCACTCAATCGGTTTTCGTTATATAAATTTAGAATACATCGAGAAAGGCGATAATAACTGGGATAAATTCATCTCTACAATTGTAAATCCGGAGGATGCCGATAAAGTCGGATACGGTTGGGATGTAAAAGAAATAGCATTATACGAATGGAGTACCGTAGCATTTGGTGCTAACAAATTAACACAATATTTAGGAATTAAAACAGAAAATAAGGCACTTCAATTGCAGAACATATACACAAAACTTAATGCTTTAATAAACAAGGCTAAACACCTTGACGTTAAAGACAAAGGTTTATTCGAGCTGCAACACAAACAGCTCAAACAAATGATTTATGAATTAAATTATCAAACCGCTAAGGCATCGGGCAAACCGACCGCAAAAGCTGATAATAATTTAATCGAATCAGAAAGAAATATTTTATTAAACTTAATTTAAAAGAAAAATGGACAAAATTTGGATAAAAAACAACGAATTTAAGCAGCTAACCGACGATGAGGTTAAAAAACTCAAAGCCGATGAACTTTCGTTATACGTTAAAGACTTAAACGAGCATAGAGTTAAGCAGGCGCAAAAAGAAATTGAGGAAAAAATAAAAGATTCAATTTCAAAAGAAGACTTTGAAAAATTAAAAGCTTCAATTGATGAACTAAATCAAAAAAATGCGGATAATTTAGAAATACGAATTAAAGAATTTGAACGATTAGCAAAAGAAATCGCCGAAAAATCTAAAAAACAATTTGCAGATACTGAAAAATTATCAGGTTTTGAATTGTCGTTAAAAATGGCAAAGGATAATATTTCAGGAAAAGAAATATCAAGCGTTTTGAAAGACTACAAAAAAGGCGATAAATTTAGCTTTTCTGTTAAATTCATAAGTGGAGATGTTACTGGTAATCCGAGCACTCCCCAATTAGTACCAGGGATTGGTCAAATACCTATGCCTAAATTCGTATTAAGTAATTTTTTCCCTATTTCGCCTATTCAGCCAAATAATGAGGGTGTGGCGAGTTATGATGACTGGGACGAAGCTACAACAGTAGCCGCCGCCGCAGCAATAGCAGAGGGTGCAGTATTTCCTGAAAGCACAGCGAAGTTTACAAGAAAATCAATTACGATTGAAAAAGTAGGCGATAGTATTTCAATGTCAATTGAAACAATTCGGGATTATGGACGTTTCGTTGCTGAATTAGCAAGATTTATCAGTAGAAATGTTTTAAAAGTTGTAAATCAGGCGCTTTGGAATGGTACTGGTGTAACTCCTAACATTGCAGGGCTTTACACTAATGCACCTGCATTAGATACCTTAACTGTTACGGCTAAGGAAAAGACAAGCACACCAGACATCATTGACCTTGTTAAAGTTCTTAACAAAAGAATTTTAAATGGAGCAGACGATAAATATATGCCGAACTTTGCATTCGTAAATCATGATGATTATCTTACCTTGCAACTCGCAAAAGATACAACCGGTAATTTGATTTATCCTAATGGTGTACCTATGGTTGGCGCAATCGAGATTATCCCTACATCTTTCGTCGCAACTAACACAATGTTAGTCGGCGATAAGAATTTCGTTGAGTTAATCGGAGACCCGAACGCAATTGAAATTGAAGCCGGATACCGTACAGGAGACTGGGAGAACGATAAAGAAAGCATCAAAGCACGTGTACGCACAGCTTTATTGTTAAGAGATGCCGACAAATCAGGCTTCTTGAAGGTAACAGATATTAGCGCTGCATTAGTAGCTATTACAGCAGTGTAGTTTTTTCATAATTATTATTTTGGTTAAGGGTGTGCGACAAACAGCACACCCGATTTAAAACAAAAAGACATGAAAGTACGATTTTTAGAAGATTATTCAAATAAGAAAAAAGGCGATGAGGTTGATTTAACCCCTTATCTTGCAAAAGAATTAATTTCAAAAGGAATTGCCGAACACATAGAGTTAGCAAAAAAAAGAGGTAGGAAACCTAAAAAACGATAAATAAATGAGCTTAATAAATAGCACATATTTTGCAAAGCCTGATATTAAATTGCCGATTGACAATATCAATGTGCAAGATTATATTGACAAATTCGAGAGTGATTTTTTAACTACACTTTTAGGTTACGAGCTACAAAAAGAATTTGTATCGGAAATTGAAGGCGGAACACTTGCCCCAAAGTGGGTCGATTTAAAAAACGGTGCAGAATACACTTATAATAATAAATTGAATTATTTTTCAGGTGTTGCAGAAATTGAAAGCTATTACATTAAAGCTATGATTTTAATAGACGTTCAAGGGTTTATATCTGATGCGGGCGCAAAGTTTGGAATGAATGAAAATGCAAATAACATGAACCCCCGTTATTTGTTCGCATTGGCATTAAACAAGGTTGCTGATTTACAATTACATTTAATAGACTTTATAAATTCAAAAAACTTAGAAATTCCAGGTACTTATAATAATTTCTATTATACAATTTTTAAACCAGTAAATATTTTTAATGTTTAAAAAGAATTTAATCATATCGAACGAATTACAAGACGTTGTCAATAAAATGACAACTGCCCACGACATTGTAAACCTAACTGATAATGGAACAAACACAACAATAATAACCTCATCAGCGTATTTATTTGAAAATTATTTACTAAAATCAGGAATGATAATTGAAATTGATAATGTAAATTACGAAGTTCTAAGCGTAGCGCATACAGCCAATAACGATTTAATCGAAATAAAAGGAATTTTAAAAGTCGGAACATCATGGAGTTTAGCAATTAATTACATGACCGGCACACGAATAGAAGTAAATCAAATTTTACAGCAAGAAAGCGGCAATTTAGATAGGTTTCCTTTAATTTGGCTTTTACAGCCGATTGAAACGAATTTTGAAAATCAAGCCGTTGATTTTTCGGCAGATTTAGTTTTGGTATTTGCTCACAAATCGAATGCTACCGACAGAGCAAGCAAACGATTAAACGAAAACATAAACAAAGTAATACAGCCACTAATCGACATATTTAAGCTACAATTAGAGAGTAATTATTTTAATTACATGATTGAAAGGGAAGGCGACAAAGAAATAGAATTAAAACAAAATATATTTCCATTTTACGGAACATCAGATAAGAAAAAAAGTGTTTTAAACACTTTTACAGATGCAATTGAGGTGCAAACGCAATTGAAGTTTAAAAAACAATTTATAATTTAAATTAAAAAAGATATGAGTTTATTAGTTTCGAGTGGTGGAATTGCTACCGGATTAACAGGGAAGCAAAACAGCCCGCAGAATTTAGGATATGATGCTAAGATTATTTTAGTTCCTGCCGGTACTGAAATAGCAACAAAAACATTAGCATTAACAGAGAGTACATGGTTAGACGCTATTAATTCGGCGGTAGGTAGTCGATTTATTTCATTACCTATTTTTTACGAATTAGAGAGCAGCCCCGAAGATGATGTATATGCTACTTCAAGTTTGGGCGCAGTTTCTTTTATTCGAGAGGGTAAAGATACAGTTAAGTACAGCGTAAAAGTAACACCGGTTGTAATGTCTCAACTTAGAACGTTCAATGGTGTGTCTTGGTCGGCTTACATTGTAACCAGTGAGGGATTTATTAAAGGCACAAGCCCCGATGATGTTCGTTTCTTGCCTTTCAAACTTGATAATTTCAGAGTTGAAAAGGAAATTAAAGCAACCGGAGCAGATACGGCAACATTACCTATATCTATTACTTACGCAAACCCAGCAGAGTGGGCAGATTTTCCTGCATTTGTAGAGCCTTTGCGCTCAGGCTTGCCCGAAGTTTGGAATCCCCGAGATTTAAAAGACCCGAAAGCAATTCTTAGCGCTGTTACAAGTGCTACAATATCCGGTTTCACAATCAAATTATATGGGTATGACGAAGTGCCATTTGAGGGCGCAGTAAAAGAAGATGTGATTGTGAAGGATAAGACTACCGGAGCGGTTACAGCCTTAACAAGTTTAACAGAAACAGTTCCTGGTACTTATAACGCCGTTGTAACATTAGCCGCAGGCACTTATCTAATTGGATGTGCACCGGTTGGAACGGCAGGAGCAACGCAAGGATTTGCAGGATTGGAACGTGATTTAGTTGAAATAACTGTATAGACATGAGACGCACTTACAACACGAGGTTAATTAAGTTACGAAAAGAAAAACGGACTTATAATAAAAAAATTGAACCTCAAAAAATTAAGAGAAGTCCGCAGAAGAAAAAAGCGAAATAAATTAAAGCGGGCATTTGTCCGCTTTTTTTAAAACATTATGAAATTTACAGACTACATAAAAGTATTTGATTTTTCAATCTCGGAAATGATAAACAAAATAATGAAAGGTTTATCAGATGAAATTATAGAATTAAATCAAATTGAGCAATTAAAAGAGGGTATAGATACGCAAGGCGAGCAGATAAAAACGTTAAAAGCCACAAATGGCGAAGTTTACGCACCTCTAACTATTGCAATTCGCGAAAGTCAAAATTTACAAACTGACAAAGTAGATTTAAAACAAACCGGTAAATTTTACAACACTTTTAAAGTTGTCGAAAATAATAAAGATTTTGAAGTAAAGGCAGATTTTGAAATACATGGGGATAACATAAGAGACTATTTCAGTCCAAAATTTGACTTCTTAGGATTAACTAATGATAATTTAGAATATTTAGCATTTGAAAACATTTTGCCAGAGCTTGAAAAACAAATAAAATCCAAATTAAAATTATGAAACAAATAAAAGCATTTTTATTAATAATTACCGATATCGCATTTTACAAGACAATCAAAGAATTAATCTTTATTTGGCATATTAAAAAATTCAGAAAAATATACACTGACATAAACGAATTTCCTTTGTATAATTTTTCAAAATGCTTAAAAGGTGAATTTGAATATTTATACAAAAAAAAACACAAAAAATATTCAAAAATATATTTTCAAAAGAAATTTCAAGATTTGGTTTTTCAATTAAAATATGTTGATAACGAATATATAAGAATGCAAGCCGATGCAGTAGATTATTACGCAAAATGGATAAGGACAGGGAATAAAAGGTGGAAGAATGAATTTAACACAATAAAAAAACAAATTGAGAAATACGATAAAGGCAAATTTGATTTAACAGATTTTGTTTATTATATCGAAAGAACATTTAAACACGCACCCGGAAGCATAGACCCGAAAAAAATAAGTACAGCATACGCTTTTAAATTATTTAATGAAGCAAAAGAAATAAATAAACGAAATGGCAATAATTAAGCATACAGACATATATGATGATAGCAAATCCCCTTTTGAAAATTTAAAAAAGGATTTAGCTAATTTACAGGCGCAAATATCAAAATTGACGCAAGAAAATATAAAATTGTCAAATTCTTTGCAGACCGTTAAAAAGTCGGGAGATGGCGAAGAAGCTAAGCAATTAACTAAATTAACGAATGACTTAGCAAAGAGTACAGCCAAACTGAACACTTTAAAAACAGAAGAAGCAAGAAAACTTTCAGAATTAAAAGTAAAACAAGCGGAATTAAATAAAAAAAACCGAGAAGCAGCAAAAGAACGTCTTGGTTTAGTCGATGCGTATCAAAAGGAAAGCAAAAGATTAAATGAATTGCGAAAAGCATATAAAAATCTGGCTATTCAAAATAAGGCAAACACAAAAGAGGGGAAAGCACTTTTAAAGAATTTGCAGAATTTAGATAAAAAACTTAAAGATGTAGATAAAAGCGCTGGACAAAGTCAAAGGAATGTCGGTAATTATTCCGGTGCATTAAAAGGTTTTGGTTTACAAATCTTAGGGACACTTGGGTTAATGGGTGGACTTCAAGGAGCTTTTACCGGTTTAAAAAATATAATCGGAGCTACTGCAGAGGGTCAATTATTCCTTGCAAAAGTTTCAGGTGCAACAAATACAGTTTTAGCAACATTTAGAGATGAGATTATAGACACTTGGGGGGGATTGATAAAATTCAATGATGAATTAAAAAACTCTGATAGTGTTTTAGAAACATTAGGAAACTCATATTTAGAATTTTATAAAGTTCGTGGACGTGGGTTGTTGAAGTTTTTTGCATCGTTTGCTGATGCGGCAAAGGGTAATTTTTCTGATGCTGTAAAAAATATGCAGGACGGATTTGTTCAAATGACATTAGGTATCGAGAATGCAACTGAAAAAACACAGGATTTTATAGACAAAACAAAGATGATGGCGGCGTTTGGTGCTGCTATTGCCGAAAGTGAGAAAAAACTTGAATTGGCAAGGTCAGAATTTGCAATAAGAGAAGCCAAAGACTTGCGCCGGATAGCAGATTTGCGACAAAAAGCCGCCGACAAATCAAATTATTCCGCAAAAGAAAGACAAAGATTTTTAGAACAAGCCTTATTTTTAACAAAACAATTAGGAAAAGAAAATGAAAAATTTGCACAAAAGGAATTAGCATTGCAACAAGCCGTTTTTAATGCCAACAAATCAAACATTGACGATGAAATAAAACTAAACGAATTAAAACGTAAAGCTGATGAGGTTGCAGCAAGTAATTTAAAGAAGCAAAAGCTTTTAGTTTCGGAATTACAAACAGCAAAAAGAGAAGCAGCACAAGAAGAATTATCAAATCAAATAACCAACTTAGAAATAATTGCATCAAAAAAGATAGAATTAAATACCGAAGTAGAAAAAAATATAACAGACATTGTTAAGCAAGAGCAAGAAGCCAGAACGGCAATAATTAAAACCGAGCAAGAAAAGCAACTTGCAGCATATGCCGAACTTGAACGAATTAAAAAAGAAATTGCAGAAACGGCATTAAGCGAAACCTTACAACTTGCGAAAGATTTATTTAATTCTTATCAAGATGATAAATTAAATAAAATTAAAACAGATTCAGAGACAGAAAAGCAAATTTTAAAACAAAGACTTGATGACGGATTAATTAGCGAAAAACAATATAAAGCCGAAATAGCAAAGATTGATAAAAAAGTAAGGATTGAAAATGCAAAAGCACAGAAGAAAGAAAGCATTTTCGGAATCGCTATTGATACCGCCGTTGCAGTAGTTAAGACATTAGCAAAGTATGGTTTTACACCGAAAGGGTGGGCAGCCGCCGCAGCCATGACAGCACTTGGAGCTGTGCAAGCCGCAGCCGTAGCAGCAAAACCGATACCTAAATTTGCAAAAGGCGAAATAGATATAAGCGGCAAATCACATGCAGATGGCGGTATCATTGCAGAAATCGAAGGCGGCGAAAGTGTTATTAATAAATCGGCAACGCAACAAAGTAAAGATTTATTAACAGCGATAAATAACGGATTAATTACAGATAAGGATTTTAAAGGAACAAAATACGATGCAAATTTAATGCTTGCAGGGCTTTTGATGTCTGGAAACAATATAAATAAGCAAATGTTGGATGCTATTCTTAACACAGTTAGCACTTACGACAGAGGCAACGAAAGGGTGATTATTTACCCAAACGGAAAAATTGAAAAATTCAAAATATGACAAGATTTAGATATTACTTAGATTTTGGTAGCGGGTATCAATTAGTTAATGTTTATAATAATAATTTACAATTAGTGTCTGATAAAAGTATTTCCCTTTCTTTTGAAACAAAAAAATTAAAAGGTGATATTACTTTTGTTGGAATAAACGCAAATCAAGCGTTTGCAAAAAGGGCTGCCGGATATTTTATCCCTTTCAAAATTGAGGAAAATGTAAACAATGTTTGGCATGTACTATATGAATGTTACGCAGATATAAGAGGGGATTACCTTTACCAAAGCAAGCTTTTAAAAATAGATAATTTTAAAACAAAAGCGTCAATTTATGACAAAATAATTTCAGGATTAAATAATAAATTCACATTAAGAAATAATATCCCTTTTTATAGTATTTCGCAAAATGTAACATCAAAGCGATTAGATATTTATAGCATTCCCACATCTTTGAGTTATGCAACATATATGAACCAATATACATTAGAGGGAGAGCCTGTAACATTAAATGCAGACCCAAGATGGGTTAATTTCAGATACTATTCAACAACCGGAACTACTCCTAATTTAGTACATAGATATTCAATTCAAAGTTTCGATTATCTGCCTGGTATTGTGGATGGCTGGAATGGATATAATCCTATTAATTATCAAGATACTATTGTGTGGGTAAAAGATACACCACCGCCAGACCCTTATACAGATGAATTATTTAATACTACTTTGTTGAGGAGGTCGCATTCACTGACTGACACATTAAATTATTTAGTTAATGGTTTAGATAGCAGTGTATCATTTTTGCAATTACACGCAAATCAATTAAATTTAAATGCAGATTATCAATATTTGGGATATTCAGATGATTTTAATCTTAATGAGGTTAAAGATATTCAAATATCATTAAAAGAAATATTTGATTTTTTATTAATATTTTATAATAATGCGTGGTATGTTGAAAGTGGATATTTAAAATTTAAAACTGCACCTTATTTTTTATTTAATTCGATTTTAGATTTAACAACTAAACAGATTGATAAAGATAAAATTACATTTGTATATGACCCGATGCCGGATAAGGAAATATGGAAGTCGCAAGATGTAAGTCTAGAGCCGTGGGTTATTAGTTATTTTCAAAAAAATATACTAACGGATAATATAACATTTGAGTACGTATCGCCTTTTTTACATGATTTTTGGTATTTAAAGAAGAAATTAGCACCATCAGGCAAGTTCGCATTTTTCCCATTTATAAACAGCATACAGACAATACCAACATTCAAGGATTTATATGATTTATATGCAGGACAGTCAGGGTATTCTGAGTACGCACCATTTTACATAAAATCAGATGCAAGCCAATTATACGGTAATGTACGTCCAGATGTTTACGATACCAGACCAATTTACAAGTACGAATTTGACATTAATTTAACATCTTATTATAATTTTGATTTGTTCCAAAAAATTAATTTTGCAAACGGAAATTCAGGATATTTGAATAAATACACGATTAATTTAAAGAATGGAATAGCAAAATTTGAGGTGCATTTTGATACTTTGAATTTTTAGTTTAAATTTGTGCTATAAAACATATTTTTAATGAATATACAACTTTCATACAAGGATAACCAAAACTGGGCTACAATCAACGGAAATGCAGTTTATTGGGGTGATTATTACGAATTATTCAAAGAAAGTAGAGTAGTACCTACTTTTTTAGCACCTGAAATTGTTACTGAAAATTGGAACGGTAAGACCATTGATGTGCAGCATAAACGTTGGGATGCTTATTATTTAGAATTTTTAGTTCGTGAGGAAGAAATAAACGAAATAAATAAATTACAAAGTTGTTCAGATATTGTAATTAAAGATTTAGACAGTAATATCCGGCATGATTTAACAATAGAAAACTTTGAACACATAGAAATAAGCGAGCCGGAGCCGCAAGATACTACTACAATTTATAAGGTTTCAATAAAATATAGAATTAACGAAACTATCATTAATAAAATTGATACCCTTAGCAATAAAAGTACTGTCGTTTGTAACAATACTTATCATTCCAAATTCGATAAACTTAATTTTGCTCAGTCGCCTGAAGCTGTTACAGTAAAATGGTCGGATAATTCTGACAAGGTTTTAAGAACTATTACAAAAACCGGTTACAAAACTATTTTATTTTTATCAAATTCAGAATATACGCAATTTATTTCAGACTTCACGAATTACAATTTAACAATTGATAGTATAAATGTAATTGAAAAGCGAATCAGCTCAGACGACATAATAGGAGAAGATTTACATAGGATTGAATTAGAATTAATTACAGATATTTCTGTTAAAACGGATAATATAAACCTGTTAAATGGTACTAATAACTTACAGATAACTTATAATACAATTATATACAACTACTATACTAATTATCCGGTGTTACAAACTGTCGAGGATGCGCAATTTGACAGCATTGATAATGAAAACGGATATAAAGACGCAGTTAAGATAACAACGCGTTACACCTACGTTGCTAAATTCTATTTAGATGCCGCAAAAGCATTTCAATTAAAAGAGCAATTTGCAAACGGAACAGCAACAATAAATTCTATTAACATAATTGAAAAAAATAATGTAGAAATAAATCAATTAGATTATGATTTATACGAGGTTGTAGTTAAGTGTTTAACAAATGTTCAATTAAATTACCCTTATAATTAAAATGAGTTTAAAAATTTACATAAATAGCGAAATTCAGAGCTTCAAGAAAGTAGGCAGCGGCGATATTTTAGCAGGTTTACAAAAATCAAAAACATTTAAATTATTGCAAATTTACGATGCTTATTCAGACGTTTCAAATGCTATAACTAAATTTGAAGTTGTTGAATTAAATCAAATAGGTAACGAAATAGGACGCCAAACATTGCCAAATTCAATAATAAAATACAACAACGGACAGTATGTAATAGATTTTACACAAGATTTAGGATTTATGTTAGAACCGGGAATTTATTATTTTGAATTTCTAAACGGTAAAGATATTTTTAAGTCTGATATTTTTATAGCGAAAAAAATAGATATAGAAATTACGGCGGATATGACAATAATAACAGCCGATAATGATATTGTAAGAGTAAATGACGAAAACATAATAATTTAAAATTTAAAGATATGGCATTAGTAAATATAGGAACAAGCCCTAATGACGGCACAGGTGATAAATTAAGAAATGCGTTTGATAAAATAAACACAGGCAAAGAGGATGCATTCACAAAGAATACGGCTTTTAATAAGAATTTTGGTACTGTGGCAGGTACGGTAGCAGAGGGTAATCATCTGCATGATAACAGGTATTATACCGAAATAGAGGTTGATAATAAACTTATTAATAAAGAGAATTTAATCAATCATATCTTAACTACGGAAGACCTTAATACGATTATAAAATCTGGTATGTACAGGTTGGGGAGTAATATAA
>Ga0256840_1002951_pt1 | contig 14313 bp, 12 predicted proteins | sample 355202metaG_FD_185969 | JGI IMG/M metagenome (GOLD analysis project Ga0256840, IMG submission 185969) | Hydrothermal vent microbial communities from Mid Atlantic Ridge, Atlantic Ocean - 355-202 | ecosystem: Environmental > Aquatic > Marine > Hydrothermal vents | place: Atlantic Ocean: Mid...
ATTAGATTATAATGCATTATTTTTTGTTTATTCTTTATGATGAATTATTATTAAAATAAACTATGATAGTAGAATTATCTCTTTGGCCCTTAGGGACGTCGGTTCAAATCCGTCTAGCTCCACCATGTAATAAAGACCGTTCAACTTTTGTAACATATATAGAAGTTGTAATAATAAGAAAAATTATGAAAAGGTATTAATTTAATTAATACCTTTTTTATTTATATACTTAATATTCTTTTCTTTATTTACACAATAAAACACACTTTACACACCATCTATAATTAGCTTATAAATTGTATTTATTTTTGTTTTATCTAATTTTTCTAAATAGTATTTTTTATTCATTTGATTAAATTTTGAAATAATAAAAATATTATTTTCTTTTAGAAAATTATAAATTTTTCTTGCTTTTGTTTGAGTTAATCAAATTTTAATTAATTTTCTAACTGAAATATTTTTTTGTTTTAACATTAATAATATCTTTTTTAATATAATTTCTTTATTATTTACTTTTTTATTTGAAAAAATACTAATTAATCAATTAGATTTTATAAATCATTCTTTATCATTTTTTCAATTATATAAGAAAATAGAATTATTATATATTAGATCTCAGTCTTTTATATTTCAAAAAGTAATATTTTTTAATTTTATATTAGATATACTATTATATAATGATAAAAATTTTTCTAATATTTTACTAAATTTTTCAAAATTATTATTAATATATATTATTTGATTTTCTTTTAATATTAATTGTATAAAACAATATTTTGAATTACAAAAAAGTCAGTTATTTTCAATACTTTTTGTGTATAAAAATCAATTTAATCAAGAATAAAAAAATAATTTTTCTAATTGATTCATTGTATTTTGTTATAAATTAAATTAATATTTTGTTCTTGTTCCATAATTGTTAAATTTAATTGTTTTATTTGTAATTTTAATTTTCTAATTTTTATATTATTTTTATTTTCTTTTTCTAAATTAGTTGAACTTTCAAAATTTAATTCATCAATTTCATTTTCCAATTCAGCTTTTTTAATTAATAAATTTTCTAATTTTAATTGTTCTTTTTCAATCTTTTTATATAAATTAGCTTTTTCTTTTATGTTATCATCATTATTATTTGAATTATTATTATCTATTTTATTATTATTTGAACTTCATAAAATGAATGTGAAATAAAACCAAATTACAAATCAAATTATTAATAAAGGTTTTAAGTTATCTTTTAATATAGCTATATTTTCCATGTTTTAATATTATTAAATTAAAGTAGTAATTACTAATAGTGTGTTTAATATAAAAAAACAATAAAAAAGTGTGTTTTTATATTAAAATAAGTCAAAAAATATATAGACAAATGGCTGTAATTTAGTATTATTGAAATAAATTATTTTAATATAAAAAAATATTATGGAATCAATAGATAATATAAATGATTTAATGTCAGAAGTAATAAATAATATACTTCCTGTTAGTTCAAAAGTTGATATACTTGTTGGATTTTTTTATTTTTCAGGATTTAAGTGATTATATAAAGAATTAAAAGATAAAAAAATAAGAATTTTAATTTGAATGGATGCTGAAATAAATATTATTAATTCAGTAGCAAAAGTTAATGAAATTTCAAAAAATATTGCTTCTAAAAAAGAGACTATAAGAGAAATAAAAGATATTTTTAATAAAACTGATGATCTTGATAATTTAGAATGATTAGAAGCAGTAAAAATTTATATAGATAAAATAGTTGATTGAAGTTTAGAAATTAGAAAAACATTAGAACCAAACCATACAAAATTATACCTATTTGAACATGAAGGAGAAATTTCTATGTGATGAACTATGCCTTGAACTGTAATTTCTGGTTCAAGTAATTTAACTTATTCAGGTTTAACTTGAAGATATGAATATAATACAATAGATAGAGATAAGTCTAGTTATATTAAGGCAAAAAGAATGTTTGATGATATTTGGGAAAATCATTCTATAAAAATAACTTCATGATGAGAAGATGATGAAGTTGTAAAAATGTTAAAACAAGAAACTTGGCTTAAATTAACTAAACCTTATTATTGTTATTTAAGACTTTTATATGAATATTTTAGTGACAAGTGAGATATAAAAACACCAAAAGATTTAACAGATAATAAATTTCAAAATTTAGAATATCAAGTTGATGCTATAAAAAAATGATTAAGAATATTAGAAGAGCATAATTGAGTTATTATTGCTGATGTTGTTTGACTTTGAAAATCTGTTATTTGATCTACGTTATTGTGAAATTTATGAAAAAAAGCTTTACTAATTGTTCCTCCTCATCTTATTGATTCTTGGAAATCTTATATAAAAGATTTTGATATTAAATGAGAAGTTTTTAGTTCTTGAAGTATAGAAAAAGCTTTGGAATATGATTTGGATGATATTCATAAAGCAGAAGTTATTTTGATAGATGAGGCTCATAAATATAGAAATTCTGAAACAATAGATTATTGAAATCTTCATCAATTATGTCAATGAAAAAAAGTTATTTTACTTTCTGCTACACCTTTTAATAATGAACCAAATGATATTTTTAATTTAATAAAATTATTTCAAATTCCTTCAAATCCTACTATTCATACAAGAAAATGACTTATAAATGATTTTAGAGATTTACAAAATAAATATATAGAAATTAAAAAAGAACAAAGAAAAGGTATTTTATCTGATTTAGAATTATTAAGTAAAATAAAAAAATTATCTGATGAAATTAGGCAAGTTATAGGTCCTGTTATAGTTAGAAGATCAAGAGTTGATTTAGTAAATATTGAAAGTTATAAAAAAGATTTAGAAAAACAATGATATGAATTTTCAAAAGTTTCAGATCCAAAAGAATTAAATTTTACTTTATGAAATTTAGAAAAATTGTATATTGATACTTTAGAAAAACTAGTTGAAACAGATGAAGAATGAAATCCCTTGTATTTTGCTTGAGCTAGATATAAAGTTTTGACTTATTTACAAGATGCTAAAAAATATGAGGAAGAAATAGAGGATACTTTATGATATGAGTATGCTTTATTTGAATGAAGACAAAAAAATATGCCTTTTTTTATAAGAAGGTTGCTTGTTTCTAGATTTGAAAGTTCTATTTATTCTTTTAAGAAAACATTAAAATCAATATTAAAATCTATTGATAATGTATTTAGTTATTTAGATTTATTAAATTGAGTTCCTGTTATAAAAAAATGATGATTACCTGATATAGAAGATATTTTTGATGAATGATTAGAAAAAGATGAAAATATAGAAAAAATAAGAGAAATTATTGATAATAAATGATGAATTTTAATTCCAAAACAAGATTTGAAATCTAGTTTTATTAAAGATTTAGAAAGTGATAAAGAATTTTTACAAGATTTATTAGAAGACTGGGAAAATGTAGAACAAGATCCAAAATTAGATAATTTTTTGAAGAAAATAAAAGAGATTCAAAAACAAGATCCAAAAAGAAAAATTATAGTTTTTTCAATGTTTGCTGATACAATAAATTATTTAAGTGAAAAATTAAATGATAGAGTTTTGGTTGTTAGTTGAAAACAAAAAACAGAAAAATTAAAACAAGATGTAAAATTGAATTTTGATGCTTGAGTAGAAAAATCAAAACAAAAAAATGATTATGATATTTTACTTTGAACTGATGCTATTTCTGAATGATATAATCTTCATAGAGCTTGAGTAATTATAAATTATGATATTCCATACAATCCTACAAAGGTAATACAGAGAATTTGAAGAATAAATAGAATAAATAAAAAAGTTTTTGATGAATTATTTGTTTATAATTATTTTCCTAGTTTTATTTGAGAAGAATATGTAAATACTAAAAAAATTTCTACTCTAAAAATAAAAATGATTGCTACTGTTTTGTGAGTTGATGTAAAAACTTTATCAGAAGATGAAGAGATAAGTTCTTTTTATACAAAAATAATAGAAGAAGATAATCAAGTAAATGAAGATAAATCTTGGGATAGTGAATTTCTAAATGATTTCAAAAAAGCTCAAGAATTGGATAAAGATTTATTAAAAAAAATAGAGCAAGTTCCACAAAGAACAAGAATTTTAAGAGTAGAAAAAAAATGAGTTTCTTGAATTTTAGTTTTTGCTAAAAAAAGAAGTAATTTAATTTTTTATTTTTTCAATTCAAAAACCAAAAAAGTAGAGCCAATTAGTTTAGTAGATGCTTTTAATTTATTTAAGGCAGATATCACAGAAGAACCAAAAGAAACTACAAAAGATTTTTATAAATATTATGAAAAAATAAAACAAGAAATAAAAAATCCTCATGCTGAATGAAATATGAATACTCAACAAAAAAAGGCTTATGATAATGCTGAAAATCTTTTTAATGAAACTGGGGACAATTATTATAAGTTATTAATGGAAGTTATAAGAATGTGAGCCTTACCTCTTGTTTATATGAAGAGAATAAGAAAAATTACAAAAGAAACTTGGCAAAAAGAAAAGGAAATATTAAAAGAATTGATAAATGAAGATTATTTAAGATTATTTTTGGAAATGAGAAAAAATTTTGATGAAGAAATGCTTGATTTGATTATAAGTGAGGAGTTTATAAATTAAAAATTAAAAATGATTAAAAAATTACCATTAAAAATAGAAATTTATAATAAAGAAATTATAAAAAAGACTATAAGTGCTAATAAAAATTTAGCACTATTAAATGGTGTTTCAGGAAAAATTCCAAATCAAAATATTTTGATAAATTCTTTATCTTTACAAGAAGCAAAGGATAGTTCAGAAATAGAAAATATAATTACAACTCATGATGAACTTTATCAAGCACAATTAAACATTTCTTATTTAACAAGAGAAATTAAAGAAGTTGTAAATTATAAAGAAGCTTTGCTTTATTGATTTAATCAGGTTAAAAATACAAAATTATTGCTAAATAAAGATATATTAAAAATTCAAGAACTTTTAGAAAAAAATGATGCTTGATTTAGAACTCAATCAGGAACAAAATTATTAAATGATAAAACATGAGAAACTGTTTATACTCCACCTCAAAATATAGAAGAAATAAAGGATTTAATGGCTAATTTAGAGCAATATATAAATGATAATAATTTAGAAGATTTGGATCCTTTAATTAAAATGGCAATTATTCATCATCAATTTGAAAGTATTCATCCTTTTTATGATGGAAATTGAAGAACTTGAAGAATTATAAATATTTTGTATTTAGTTTTGAATGATTTACTTGATATGCCAATTCTTTATTTAAGTAATTATATTATTAAAAATAAAGCAGAATATTATAGATTATTACAAGAAGTTAGAACAAAATGAAATTGGCAAGAATGGATTTTGTATATGCTTGAAGCAGTAGAAAAAACTTCTTTACAAACTACAAAAATGGTTGAGAATATTTGGAAACTTATGTGAGAAACTAAAAAATCTTTGAAAGAAAATTTACCAAAAATTTATTCAAAAGATTTACTTGAAGTTATTTTTTTTCATCCATATACTAAAATTGAGTTTTTGGTTAAAGAGTTATGAATAACAAGAAAAACTTGAGCTAAATATTTGAATATGTTAGTTGAAGCTTGATATATGAGATTGGAAATTAGAAAAAAAGAAAAATATTTCATAAATATAAAATTATATGATTTATTAAAAAAATGATTGTAAAAAAATAGAAAAATTTACTCATAACTTTTTAGATATGAGTAAAAAATAGAAAAATTTACTCATAACTTTTAATATATGGGTAAAAAATAGAAAAATTGTAACATACAATAAAAAATATGTTATAAAAATTAAAAAATTTACTCATAACAAAAATATTATGATTTTATCAGAAAAGTATTCAGTTTCAAAGAGGAAAGAATTATTAAATTTTTTAAGAATGAAACTTTTTGGTGATAATTTAGTTGAAAATATTCCAGCTGTTCCATTAAATCCAACTAGAAAAACAGTTTTTTTTGAAAAAGACTGAATTTTTGACTTGTGAACTATTGAAAATCTTGATAAAAAAGTAAAAATTCTGGAGATAAAACAAAGATCAAAAAATGATCCAAGAATTACTCTTACAAGAGATGCTTTTAAGATAATGGATGACTATAAAATTGATAATGCTTTAATAGTTTTTTATAGTGAAGATAGCTCTTCTTGGAGATTGTCTTTACTTACTATGAACAAATCTTGGTGAGATGTGGAAACTTCAAATCCTAAAAGATATAGTTTTTTGTTATGAGAATGAGAAAAAATTAGAACTCCTAAAAAATATTTAGATAAGGAAATAAAAAATTTTGATGAACTCCTTTCTTGTTTTGATGTAGAAGTAGTTAGAAAAGAATTTTTTGATAATTATTTGAGCTTATATATCAGATTATATAAAGCTATTTTAGAAGATAAAGATTTTGTAGCTTTATTAAAAAGTGAAAAAGTTGATTTAGTTAGTTTTACAAAAAATTTACTTTGAAAAATAGTTTTTCTTTATTTTATTCAAAAGAAAGGTTGGCTTTGAGTTCCTAGAAATTGAGAATATGGAAAAGATGGGGATAAAGATTTTATGAGAAATATTTGGAATAATTTTATTTCTTGAGAAAAATCAGTTTTAGAAAAAAATAATTATTTTTATAATGATTATTTAGAGTGGTTATTTTTTGCTGGATTAAATAAAGATAATTCAGATAATAATGATTTTAATGAATATTTTAATCAAAAAGTTCCTTATTTGAATTGATGACTTTTCAAAGAAGATTATAAATGATGGAGAAATAATATAGCAAAAATTTCAAATGATATTTTTTCAAATGAAAATAAAGACTGAATTTTAGATATTTTTGATTTGTATAATTTTACTATTGATGAAGATGATTTATATGATAGTGATATAGCTATTGACCCTGAAATGCTTGGTAGAATTTTTGAAAAAATGATTTCAATAAGCTCTGATAATATAGATGAAATTATAGAGATTTATGATAAAAAATGAAAACTTCAAATTTGAAAAGAATTAAACAAGAAATTTGGTGCTTTTTATACTCCAAGAGATATTGTAGCATATATGACAAAAGAAAGTTTGATAGCTTATTTAATAAATAATTTATCTTGAAAAAAAGAAGAAAAAGAAAGAAAAATTAGAAAATTATTTGAATTAAAAGAAAAATTTTTAGTAAGAAAAGAAGAGATAACAGAAGAAGTTTTTGATGAGTTAGCTTGAATTATAGATAAAGTTGATGAACTCTTAAAAAAAGTAAAAATTCTTGATCCAGCAATTGGTTCAGGTGCTTTTCCTATGTGATTATTAAATGAAATAAGTTCAATTAGATATTATATTTATGGAACATTTTATGAGACTTTTTGAGTAGATGGTATAGAAAAATATAAAAATGAAAAATGAAAAATCTCAATGTATAAAATTAAAAGAGATATTATAAAAAACAATATTTATTGAGTTGATATAGAACCAGGAGCAATAGATATAGCAAGGCTTAGATTTTGGCTTGCTTTGGTAGTAGAAGAAGAAAAACCAGAACCACTTCCAAATTTTGAGTTCAAATTTGTTTGTGCTAATACTTTGATTCCACTAGCAGAATCTTCTTGACAACAGACTTTGATGGAAGAACTAAATCCAGATACAATAAGAAAATATATGAATTCTTATTATAATGCTAGCACAAATAAAGAAAAAGAGTTATGGAAAGATAGAATAGAAAATTATTTATGAATAAAAGACAAGCAACAAAATCTTGATTTAGAAGGGTTAAAATCAGAAAGAAGAAAACAGCTTGAAACATTCAAACCTTTTGATTCAAATCATTCAGCAGAGTTTTTTGATCCAAGTTTGATGATGGGGAATGGGAAGTTTGATATTGTGATTGGGAATCCTCCTTATTGAGTTTCTATAAAATGAGATTATAGAAAAATTATAGAAAAAGTATTAGATAAGGTTCCAGATTTTGAAATTTATTATTATTTTATTGAAATTGCTTATAAATATCTTAAACAAAATTGAATAAAATCATATATTATTCCAAACACCTTTTTATTTAATGTATTTGCAGATAAGTATAGAAAAAAACTTTTGGAAAATTGGTGAATTGAGGAAATATTGGATTGTACTAATATTGATATATTTGAAAATGCAACAGTAAGAAATGTAATAACATTATTATCAAAAGATAATTCAAAAAATATTATTTGATATAGAAAAACAAAAAATATAACTGATTTTGAAAAATTATTACTAAATAAAAGAGAATTTTTAACATATAAAAATATAAGTGCTAGTTCAAAAAATTGGTGATTAGCTTTTAAGTTAGATAAAGTTAATATTGATATTGTAACTAAAATAAAAAATAATTCCTTATTTATATCAAAATTTTTTCCTAATATAAGTCAATGATTAATAGCTTATGATAAATATAAATGACAAAGTGAGGAAATAATAAAAAATAGATCTTTTCATTATTTTAGTTATGAAAAAGATTGACTAAAAAAGTGGTTATATTGATGAGATGTTAATAGATATATTACAAAATGGAATTGAAAAGAATATATAGATTATTGTGATTGAATTGCAAATCCAAGGACTCCAGAATATTTTACTAAAAATAGAATTTTAGTCAGAGAAATAACAAATCCAAGAATTTTTGCTTCTTATGTAGAGTGAGAATATTATAATGATCCTTCTATAATAAATATTTTAGAATGAAAATTATCATTCTAAAATATTTATTATGAATATTAAACTCAAAGTTGATAACATTTTATCATTTTAATTCATCCCCAAAAGCTACAAAATGAGCTTTTCCAAAAATTTTGGTTAAAGATATAAAAGAATTCCCTATTAAAGAAATTTCACCAGACCAACAAAAACCATTCATAGAAAAAGTAGACAAAATTCTAGAAATTACAAAACAACCATTTTATGATCCAAAAAATCCTCCAAAAGAACAAATTGAGCTTGAAAAAGAAATTGATAAAATAGTTTATGATTTGTATGGCTTGAGTGAGGAGGAAGTGAAAGTTGTGAAGGAGAGTTTAGTTATTAAGTAAAGGAATATGATATCAAAAGTTTCATTAAAAAATGTAGCTAGTTATTGAAATGAAGAAGCTATTTTAGAAACAGATAAAAAATATAATTTAATATATTGATTAAATTGAACTTGAAAAACTACTTTTTCAAATTATTTGGCTAATATTAATAATCCTGATTATTCAGATTGTTTAATAGAATGATTAAATGATGAAAAAATATTAGTTTATAATCAAAATTTTATAGATAGAAATTTTTATGAAGAAGAAACTCAAAAGTGAATTTTTACTCTTAGATCAGAAAATAAAGAAGCTAAAGAAAAAATAAATGAAGCAAAAAATAAAATTAAAGAATTAAGAAAAGAGATAAAAAATGATGAGAAAAATACTTGATTAAAAATTGAATTAATTAAAAAAGAAGAAGAAATTAATGAATTATTTAATAAATCAAAGGATAAAACTTGGAAAATTAAAGAAAATTATTATTCATGAAATTTAGATTTTTGTTTAGATTGAAAAAAATGAAGCAAAGATTTATTGTTTAATTATCTAAAAGATTTAGACAAAAAAGAAAAAATAGAAAAAACTATTGAGGAATTAGAAAAATTAGCAAAAGCTACTCAATGAGATGATGTTAAAATATATGATGAAGATGAAATTATTAAAATTGATTTTGATTTTTCAACTATTGAAAAAAATAGTATTTTTAATGAATCAGTTATTTGAAATACAAATTCTCAAATTTCTGAATTAATTTCAAAATTAGGTAATTGAGATTGGGTAAAAGATTGACTTAATTATATTGATAATAATTCAGAAATTTGTCCTTTTTGTCAAAAAAAGACATTAACAAATACCTTAAAAGAAGAAATAAAAAATTATTTTGATGAAAGTTATAAAATTAAAGTTTATGAGTTAGAAAGACTTTGAAGATTATATAAAGAAGAATTAAATAAAATAGAGAAAAGTAAAGAATTATTATTAAAAAATGATTTTATAAAAAATAAAGAAAATGACTTTGAATTATATTATGAAAAATTTTTATCAAAATTAAAAAGTAATTATACAAAAATAAAAGATAAAATTAAAAATCCTAGTAAAGTTATAGATTTGGAATTATCTAATGAAGAAAAAAATAAATTAAATTTGTTTTTAGATAATATTATTATTGAAATAAAAAATCATAATTCAAAAGTTAAAAATAAAAATAATACCAAAAAAGAAATTATAGAGGATTTTTGGAATATTATAAGGATAGAATATAATGATATTATAGAAAATTATAAAAATGAAAATAAAAGATTGTTAATAGAAAAAAAGCAATTGAAGAAAAAATAAGTGAATTAGAAACAGAAATAGGAAAACAAGAAAAAATAATAACTTTATTACAAAATGAAATTATAAATATTGATGAAGCAATTAAAAATATAAATAATGAATTAAAATTTTTATGATTAGAATGATTTAGAATTATAAAATATGAAGATAAATTATATAAGATAGAAAGAAATTGAGAAAAAAATCCTCAGTTCAAGACTTTAAGTGAATGAGAAAAAACAATTATAAGTTTTTTATATTTTTTAGAGTTATGTAAGTGAAGGAAATGAATAAGAGAAACTATAGATGAAAAAATAATTGTAATTGATGATCCTATTTCTAGTTTATCACATATTTATATTTTTAATATTTCACAACTTATAAGAAAAACATTTTTTAATGACAATTATAAACAAATTTTTATATTAACTCATAGTCTTTATTTTTTTCATGAGTTTATGAAAATGAATGAACTTAAAAAAAACAAAAAATTATTTAGAATATTAAAAAATAATAAATCAACTATAATTGAAATGAAAGGTAATGAAATTCAAAATGATTATCAATCATATTGGCAAATAATCAAAGATTATCAAAATAATATATTATTAACAAATAAGGCTTTGTTAGCTAATTCTATGAGAAATATTTTGGAGCATTTCTTTTGATTTATAGAAAAAGAAAAATTAAAAGATTCTATTAAGGAATTGGATGAAAATAAATATAATTATTTTATTAGATATATTGATAGAGAATCTCATTCTGATTTTACAAATATATGTGATATGAAGGAGATAAATAGTAATATTTTTATGGAAGCTTTTAGGGAAATTTTTGAAAAAAGTTGATATATAAGTCATTATGAAAAAATGATAGATAATTAAAAATCACCTTGAAAAAACAAAAAATATTAATTATTAGTAAATATTTACTTAATAATTAATATTTTTTTATATGAAAGAAATAAGGTTTAATATAGATTTATTTGAAATAAAAGCTTATAAGGATTGATATAAACATTATTTTATATTTCTAATAAGATATTTTTTTAATAGTAATAATTTTTCTTGAAAAATAACTAAAAAAGAATTTATAAATAAATGAATGGAGTATTGATTTACAAAAAGAAATATTGAAAATATTTATCAAAAATGAAAAATAAACAATAATTATATAAGAAAAATAGATAAAAAATGAAAAGATATTTATATTTATATAAAAAGTATTTTTTCAAAAGATAATTTGCTTGTATATATAGAAAAAGGAATATTAGAAAGAATTAAAGATATAAATAGTTTTAGAAGTTTAAGTTATATAATTATAGCATCAAAACCATTAAAACTAGAAAGTTCAATAAAAAAGGAATTATATGAATATAAAAATCCATCAAGAACAATTACAACAATATGAAAGAACTTTTGAAATACAGAAAAATCAACAATGAGTAAGAGATTAAAAAAAGCAAAAGAAATATTTAATGATATATTTAATATTTCTAGTAGATACTCTTATTTTAAGGGTTTTTTAGTTCAATTAAGTAATCTTTATAGTATAAAAGGAGTAAGATACCTTAAAAAGCAAGATAATAGGGTTAAAAAAGAATTTATAGATTATAAAAATACTTGAAAAGTAATAAAAAATAAATTTATTAATAAAAAGAAAGTAAAATTATTTTGAAATAAACCAAAAAAAAATTTATGATTTTTAGATTGAGAGTTATATAAAGAATTTTGAAAGGAAATTAAAAAAGAAACTTTTAATTAAAATTCTTTATATAAAGCCATAAAGATATAGTAAACTTTATGGTTTTTTTATTTTTTTTCAAAAAAATAAAAAAAGGCTTGGAAAAAAATTAAAAATTTCTATCTATAAGTGTGGATTTAATAAATATCTACATTTAATGGCAAGCAAGACTTATAATTAAATCTTAAATATTACATAGATTTTCAATTAATAGGATGGCAAGCAAGTATATTTTAATTTATAATTTTATATAATTATGGAAACAATAAGAAAAGAACAATTATTATTAGATTTTACTAATGATAAAAAAGTAATGTTAGAAATATTACATAATAATAGAAGAGTATTTGATTATATTATCAGAAAAGATAAAACAAGTATAGATATAATATATTTAATACAAAAAGTAATAAAAGATTTTATAGAAGAAACATTTTATTTTGATGATAGTATAAAAACAAAAGATGAACTTTTAGAATTAGTAAGAGATTATGATCTAATAGAATATATTGATAGTTTAGTTGATATTTATGATGAAGATTTAATTAATTCTTATAATTCTTTTCAAGAATATATTGAAAAAGTAGAATGAGATGTTGATATATTAGAAATTATAAAAGTATGACAATTTAATTGATATTCTAAATTTTATGAAGATATAAAAAATGAATTTATAAAATTTTTGAAAAAATGTTAAAAATATACTGGAAAATACAAAAGAAATAGATATTATTTAAGTTAATATTTATTTCTTTTTTATTTTTATGTGAATTTTAATAAAAAATCAATTTGAAAATAATATTCAAGATATTTTTAATAATTTTAATAGTATTAAAAATACTTATTGATTGAAACAAAAAGATATTTTATCTTTATTAGAAACTAAATGAAAGGTTAAAATTAATAATACAATAAGTTTATTAAATATTTATAATGATATTTATAAGTCTAATTTTGATTTACAAGATTTATTTAATACTGAATATATTAAATGATATTTAGAGTATAAGAATAATCTTGAAATTAATTATTGAAATGAAGAAAATTCTAATTTTCTTGATAATATATTACTTGTAAAACTTAATCAGGTTGTGTAGAAAAAAATTATGAATAAAATCACTCGTAATAAAAACACGTGTATTTAATTCATAATCTCTTTCCAATGCACAAACTAACTAAAATAACTACATTACTTCGTAAAGAGATATGGAGAAAGTATAAAGAAAAAATGAGAATAACAAAATGAAAAAATAAGGAATCTGAATATTTAGTTTTAGCAGAATATTATAGAGTTCACTATAATACTATCAGAAAAATAGTAAAAAGAGCTAGAAAAGGTGATTTTACTATTCATTTAAGCACAGTACATAGTGAATTATGATGGAAGTTTAAACTATATCTTAAAAAAGAGAAAAAGTTGATTAAAAGATTAAAAAGAGAATCAGAAATAATAAGATATGAAAAAGAAATGGCATGAGAGTTAGTTCATATAGATCTACATAAAAGAAAAAATATTAAATGAGAAAATCCAAAAAAGAATAAATATATGGCTTGAATAATAGATGATGCCACAAGATTACAATACTGAGAAGTACTATCAGATAAAAAAGCTAAAACTCTTGCTTGATTCATAAAAAGGGCTTATGCTTGGTTCAAAAAACATTGAATTACTATTAAAAAATTAATGTCTGATAATTGATTAGAATTCACAACTCATCATAAATTATCAAGACCAAAACATAGCTTTGAAATAGCCTTAGTTAAGCTAAATATTAAACATAGTTATACAAGAGTTAGAAGACCTCAAACTAATTGAAAAATAGAAAGATTTTGGAAAATATTTGAAGATCAATTTTTTAGAAAATATGAATTTACTTCAAATAAAGATTTTAATATTAAAGTGAAAGATTGGTTTGTATTCTACAATACTAAAAGAAAACATTGATGAATACAATACATTACTCCAATGGAAAAACTAGAAAATCTTTTTGGGAAAAACAAGGTTTGTTTATAATAATTCTATACGTAGTGAATTTTATGAAAATTTCCTACACAACGTGGTAAGTTTGTACAACTTAATAATATGCAAAAAAAACTGTCCTAAATGTAGAAAAAAAGATATAAAATTAAATTGAAAAAATAATAACTGAAAACAAAAATTCAAATGTAAAAATTGTAATCATTGTTTCATTAAAAAAT
>Ga0256840_1002952_pt1 | contig 14310 bp, 25 predicted proteins | sample 355202metaG_FD_185969 | JGI IMG/M metagenome (GOLD analysis project Ga0256840, IMG submission 185969) | Hydrothermal vent microbial communities from Mid Atlantic Ridge, Atlantic Ocean - 355-202 | ecosystem: Environmental > Aquatic > Marine > Hydrothermal vents | place: Atlantic Ocean: Mid...
GTTTTTATGCAAACCTGCAAGAGCCACATAAAAAAGTACATGATGACATAACAAAAGCTATGCGTATGCTTGGCAGTGATAAAGTTGATGAGATCATAAAAATATTTCAAGCCGCTGAAAAAGCATCTGTGAGGGCTAGATAGAAAAGTGAGTGAGATATTTGAGCGAATTTTTTTAGTTTGCTTCGTGTTTTAGGGCTTTTTGGCTGTTTTTTGTATGTTGTTGTAAAAAGGTTAGTGAGTTGTTTTTTTCCCGTTGCGTAAGTATCTTCCCTATTTGTCTAAAAAATTAAGAAAATCCATAGTTATATTATCGCTTACAAGCTCGATAGTATGGTTATTGTAGCCTAACTATTAATATGGAAAAAAGTATGGTAGTTTAGCTGTTTGTAGCTGGTAGAGAGTTGTTGTAAAGTTGTGCAATACACCCTAGCAATACACCCAATACACCTTTGAGCAATACACCCTAGATATACAAAAGTTACTAACATTTTAAAAACAAATAATTAAAATATAAATGCCCACGCAATTATATACAGTATAAAATTGATACCAGTTGTTATTGCTATTGTATTTTGAATATTAGATGCAATATCTGAGATATTCTTAAAGTTAGTTTCTATCTTCTTGAAGTTCTTTGATAAAAACTTCAAATAAAATTTTTTCCAATTTTCTATAGTAAGTATATAATTATCTAGTATTTTATATTGATTGTATGCATAATAGCCAACTATCACAAAGAAGAAAAATAGTATAAACATTGTCAACGATTTAATAAGTATTGGTTTATCGTGTATATTTGCCAATGCAACAATTAACGCTATTGGCGGGATAATAAGTTTATTTTGCATATCGCTTAATATGGTCTGTAACTTATCATTTACCTCTTGAGTTTTCTTTTGATAATCAAACTTTATTGAATTAGTATCTAAACTATCTAAATAAGCTTTTTGTAAGAGTTCATGCTCCTCACATATCTCATTGAAACATTTAACTAAATCATTATATGTACTATTTTTTTGTATATTTTTTTGCTTAAAGACATCTTCTATAGATTTAGCTAAAAATGACTTTTCAAGTTCTAGTTGAGGCTTGTTTAAAGTGGATAACCTTTCATCTATATAACTTATTTGTTCAAAAAAACTATCATCTAGTTTTTCTAAAACCTCTAAGGTAATAGTGTTTTTTATTAGTGTTTTTTTGGTATTAAATACTTCATATTCATAACATCTTGGAGTTGAGTTTTTTTTGTCTAATGATATTTTATGCATGATACTATCAAGTAGAGATAGTTTTTTATATTTTTCATAAATTGCTAAACTGCTCGCATCTTCACATATAATGGTATCAACAATATAAGTTCCAACCAATTTTTCATTACTAACAAAAGAGTAATTTGGAAAATGTTTTATAAATAAAGATAAGTCACTAAATGTTACCTCTGCTCTCTTTAAATCATTATAATTGATGTTAATATTATCATCATTAAAGTCATTGTAAGAGTGTATGTAACTATGGTTCACTGATTGCATTTCTCACTTCATTTATTATTTCTTGATCTATGATAGTGATAGAGTCATCATCTATTCTAATGATGGTATCAATATCTTTTCGTTTAAATTTCAAGCCAAACCCTTTGTTTTTGTTGTGGTAATTTACTGTATTTAAACTATTTAATATCTGAGTATCCATTCTATCCATCTCAGATGGTAGTTCAAACTCTGAATCTTCATGATAAATATATTCTATAAATTCTGATGGATCATCAGGATAAATAATATTAGCTATTATATCAGAAGTAATTAAATCTTCATTTCTATTTAAGTTTTTAATTTGAGTCAGCAGAGAGTTAGTTCTTTGTTCAACTAAGTCAGCAGATACATCTTTACTCTCAAAAAAACTATCTATGGCATCAACCCAATTTTGACTTACATCTCGTATGTCACTTCTTCTATCTTTGTTCGCTCCAATAAATGATATAAAATAATCAGGTATAGCTCTTACTCCTTGTATGAAGGTGATGTAGTTATCTTGTACACTTTCATATCTGGTTAGATTAATAATGCTCGCCATTGCCATATTTTCAATATTTAAAGCTAGGTTTTTAACAACATCTAAGGAGTCATTTACGCTGAAGTTTGCTTTATTGTTGAGCAAGGATATAAAAATATATCTATTTCCATTTGTGGAAATATAGTCCATTACAACAATATAACCACCACGAGATGCTGGTTCATCATTCATTTTGTCTTTTAATATTGTTGCCACTTGTCTGCTGTACTGATAAAAAGTCGCTTCATTTATATATGAGTCTAGCTTTACTTTAAATGCTGGTTCAACATCTTCTTCAACTTTAAATACTGTATAAAATCTTGATTTTTTGTCAAAGTATGTTTGCGCAAGTGATACACCAAAATCTAAAATATCTTGGTTTGTTAAATCTAATTCTGCATCTGCAAAATCAAGCACTGGACTTTGTGAACTTTCAGTCTTTGTAATCTTGTGAACTGCTATATTATTGATTGTCAATTTGTTTTCCTTAATGTAGAGAGTTTATGCTATTGCATTTGTGTCTGTTGGAGAATCTATTGGGGTGTTGACTCGTTTTTTTCTTAATGCTTTACTCTGTTCATCGAGTAAATCCCTATCTAGTTCTAGCTGATGTGCTTTTTTTAGATTATCTGGCAGTTTTCTGAATTTCTTTATGATTTCAGCTTCTTCTTCTGATAAATAATTATCAAGCTCTTCTTTTATAACTTGTGCCGTTAATTTTTCAATCAAAGTATCTTCTAGCTGTTTATACTCTTCATTTGGTGTATCAGTATCAGTCTTTGAGAGGAGCATTTCTCCTTTGCCTGTTAGGAGCCAATCTAAAGATAAATTCTCATTTTGCGATATTTCTTCTAATAATTCGTATGGAATCTTATTCCTTTTCTTCCATGTGCTTAAAGTATTTGGTTTGATATTGTATTTTTCGCAAAATTCTAAATCTTTTGAAAAGCCCAAAAACTGGTACAATCTATCTAGTATTCCATAAATTTTATTCATAATATTTCCTAAAATTCGCATTTTGTCTTGACACAATTCGCAAAATGAACTATAATTCTGCTGTTAATGTGTTTTATTAAGCACATTATATCAGAAATCAAGAGTTTTGATTTTTGTGTTCTTTAAATTGTCACTGTTAATGTTTACTCTGAAAAAAGTAAAAAAGGATTTTTTATGAAAAAGAAGTTAAGTAAAAAAGAAATAAAGTTACTTAAACGGTGGGTCAAGGCTCTTGACAAAGGTAAACCACTAAAGTTTAAAAGTTATCAAGAGAGATTTTTATATGTTTTATGGGTTAAGAAGTAATTCCTTTCACATTTAGCATCTCTTTAAATATCTTCATTACCTCATTTTTATCAGCATATTTAGCTTTTAATTTTTGTGTTGATAAAATGTGAAATTGTTCTTTTTGCTCTGGTGTGAAGTTTAAAACTTCCATCATTGCTTCAAAACTTGTTTCCATTATCATTAGTAATGTTTCATCTTCTTTAGAAATTATTTTTGTATCCATCTTTAAGTCTCCTTGTGTGTGTTTTAGTTTTAGCACCTCTATTTTAGCACACTTGGGGGCTTAATCGTGTGTATAGGAGGTTTACTTGTGAAAAACGAGATAGTTGAGTTTTATGGACAGCGGCTTATCACGGCAAAGAGTGATGAGGGTGTGGAGTATGTGGCGATGAAGCCGTTGTGTGAAGCATTGGGTTTAGATTGGGAACCACAACGAAAAAGAATCGTTAGAGATGAAGTTTTAAAAGGGGGTATGGTTATGATGGAGGTACCCACTGGAAAAGCTGGACTTGGTGGTATTCAAAAGATGGTTTTTATTCCATTAGAATATTTAAACGGCTGGCTCTTTGGTGTAGATGTATCTCGTCTAAAAGATGAGGCAGTTAAAGAGAAGATTGTAGTGTATAAGCGAGAGTGTTACCGTGTGCTTCATCAGCACTGGAGTGGTAAGAGCGGAAGTGTTGAAGAGAGAGTCGCTTCACTTGAGAGGAGTGTTGTTGGCATTGCTAAGAGTTTGGAAGTTGTTGGCGAGAGTATGAAACTTTTAGCTGAAAATATGGGAAGACAAACGACAAATGTTGTTATGCAAACATCGCCGTTTTTAAGTATAAACCCAGCATTGGGCGACAACAAGAAACGCAAAGAGGCGTTTACGCGAAGTGTGATTGACATTTTAGCACAATTTGAAGATGGTTTGAGTCAAAGTGCAATCTTTCACGCAATAGAGTATTCTCAAAGTGCAACTACCAGACGGTGGCTACATGAGGGTGTCGGGGTTTACTGGGATATGTACATCATTCCAGGAAACAAGTACAAGTTTATAGTAAAGAGTGAGGTAGCAGCGGCAAATACTTAGCCGCTGTTTACTCTAAAAAAAGTAAAAAAGGATTTTTTATGAAAAAGAAGTTATTAAAAAAAATGTATGCAGAGTTTGAAGCCAAAGAGAAAGCTGAAAAACAAAAGAAAAAAGATATTAAAAAATGTCTTAAGGTTCAAAAAAAGCTAGGTGTTGAAAATCCTACACCTATTCGTACATATCGAGGAGATATCGTAACTGATAAATGTGAGATTAAAAAGTTTTTAAGTCGTCTAGCAGAGAAACCTCGTCAGCGTCAAACATTTGCTGAAAAGGTAGAAGCTCAAGAAAAGTTTAGAAAGACGGGAGAGCTATAGGCTCTTCCAAAGTTCTTTGTACCTTTGTTCATCTACTTCACCTCTTATATATAATGGGTGAATCTTTGTATCTATCGTATTTCTTTTTAAATTTGGAGCTTCAATCCTATCTAGCTCTTTATAAAGTACATTGATGCTATTTCGTGCATCTAACAGCTCTTTATATAAAAACTCATTTTGTTTTTTAAGCAATTCTATTTCTTTTTTTGTATCCATCTTTAAGTCTCCTTGTGTGTTTTAGTTTTAGCACCTCTATTTTAGCACACTTGGGGATTTAATGGTGTGTATTTAATACGGAACACTTGAGTAAACATTAGCAGTGGCAATTTGAGATGTTCTTTGAATTGTCACTGTTAATGTTTACTTGAAAAAATGGAGAAGCTATGGAAGATTGGTATGGATGGTTTTTGTTTTGGATGTTTATGACTATGTGGTTATTTGATGATTAGACAAGTAGCTGGAACTACTTGTCTTTTTTATCTGATGGTTGTTGTTTTGGTGGCTTTTGTACGTTTTCGTAAAGCTTGCCAGTTGTTTGAATTTGTGGTTGTGTTGGCATTTTGTCATCTTTTTTATCACTCATCTGCTTTCCTCCTTTGTAAGATTTATGTATTAAAAATTAAGAGTATAAGATAGATAGTTGCAAAAAATGTAAAAAGTGTTGCAATATTCATAAGCTTTGCTCTCGATGATACAACGGTTCTATTAAAAAGTATGGCACTTTGTGTAGTAGCTAAAAGGTCAAGTGTGAACTGAGCTTGTTTCCATTTTCCATCTACATACTTTGAAGCGAGTGTTACATCTTCTGGAGAGCCATAGTCTTTTTGTCTTGCAACAAGCATAGCGAATATCAGGAGTATGATAGATGTAGCAACTAAAACGAGATAAGCTTTTTGTAAGAGATCTATTGAATTGAACTGTTTAAACAAAAGTGCCATTGATGCGACATTAAACCATAATAATGTTTTAATATTTGAGAGTTGATTTGGCATAGATGATGTGATGAGCATTTCAAGCTCTTTTCGTTTTGATTCATAATGCATCTTTAAATTTGATTCATAATTTTCAACTTTTAAATCTTTGTTATCCATATTTAAACCTTTCATTTTTTAAATTATACCAAGTAAACATTAGCAGTGGCAATTTTAGAGAGTTTGATTTAGTAGTGGAAGTTGCATAAACGATGCCCTTGAAATGAGTTTCAAGAGGTCGGTCCACATAAGCTATACACCCTGAGGTAGGACTGCAATGTAGGGGGCAAGTATTTATTATAAAGCTTTATAGATATAGGGCTTTTAGTAAATATACAAAGGAGGTGTGTTGTGGAACTTGTGGAGTTTTTGCTTTTCTTTTTTTCATTTATTGGTTTAGGACTTACGGTTGGGTGTGCTATACGAAGATATATTGACAGTTAAAGAAGATGACATGGTGTGCTGTCAAGTGTGCATGTTTTTTGTGAAGCATATTTACATGATACGGACTTTGGTTTTGCATTTGCATAGAGTACATTTACCTTAGTGCTTTGACGTTTTGCATTTGGGTTATAGAGTTTATGACACTCTTTTCTTTGTGTGGTGATGGTAGCGTTTGTAGGGCAGAGTTTATATCCGAGAGCTACTCCAGCAGAGAAGATACTTACTGCACCTACTAGAAGATCTATAGTATCAGCTGTCATAAAACATCCTTTTTGTGAATTATATCAAAACAGAATAGGAGTATTTATTATAAAGCTTTATGAATATAGGGCTTTTAGTAAATATAGAGGAGTATGAGATGAAACTTTTTGATAAAAACTCTACAGCCATGCTAATCGTAGATTTAGTTTTGGAGCTGGAGAAGTACAAAAAAGCCTATAAACAGCAAAAAGCGGACAACGAATGTTTGAAGCGACTTTTGCAAACAAAGCAAAATTTTGAAGTGAGGGGGTAAGATGAAAGAGATAAATTCTGCAGAGACGCTACTTGAACGGTTTAAGCGAAGTGGCAGAAGCATTAAAGCGTATGCAGTTGCCAAAGGATTGCAGGAGACTGCTTTACGACGAGTACTCATTGGCATTACAAATGGAAAAAATGCACGCAAAGAGGGACAGACTCGTAAAGTAATTTGTCATTTAAAAGAAGATGGTATCTGGAAAGGCAGGCTTCCCTGGGATAAACCTCAAGTGAAGGAGGTGGCATGATATGGAGTTTACAAGCAGAAAACTGGTGGAGTTGCTTGGTATCAAACAACAAAATATTGATAAAGCTTTAAAAAATGTTGATTACGAACTTAAAGTTGTTCAAGGCTCAACAAAAAAAGTAAAGCATTATAAACTTAGTGATTTGCCTCAAAGATACATTGACAAACTAGCAGAGCAAGGCATAAAGCTTCAAGAAGAAGTATCCACTAACATTTCAAAAGCAAAATTTACACAAACTTATCTTTTAGCACCAAAAGCCAAACAAAAAGCCGCCGTTCTTAAATGTAAACTCATTGAGTTTTATATGAAAAAAGAGAGCAGCTTAAACACGCAAAAGTGGTTAGAGCAAACTATGAGAAATTCACTTGAATTTGATGCGCTTGGAAGTGTGAGTTTGAAGCAGCTATATGATTGGTATAAGAAGTATCGTGAAGCCAAAGCAAAAGGTGTTAATGTTGTAGAGGCTTTTATAGATACTCGTGGTGCCAAGAGAGGTGTGAAAGCTTTAAATGATGAACAAAAAGAGACAGCGATTCGCTACTTCATAAAAGCTTCACGACCACGCATTAGCGAGATACATAGAAATATGTGTCATAAGTATGGTGATACCATGCCAAGCTATGATGCACTCAATAAGTTCTGGCACCAATGGAAGCGTGAAAACCCACTGCTCTATGAGTTTGCGAAATCGCCAGATAGTGCAAAAAACAAATATTTGGCAGCGTATGGTGATGCATCTGCAAAAGCTGGGTACAGGAACCACTATTGGGAGTTAGATTCCACTCCGGCTGATGTTATTTGTGAAGATGGTAAACGCTATACAGTTCTTGCTGCTATAGATGTGCATACAAGAAGAGTTGTATTTCATGTAAGTGAGACATCAAGCTCTTACTCTATATCGCAACTTCTGAGAAAAGCAATACTCAAGCTTGGAATACCTGAAAATGTTGTGATAGACAACGGGAAGGATTATACATCAAATCACTTTGAGAGTATATGCGTAAATCTTAGTATCAATATGGAGATAGTTCCTCCGTTTAGTGGAGATTGCAAACCTCATGTTGAGAGAGTGTTTGGAACATTAAGCCGTGAACTGTTTGAGCAGATACCAGGTTATATAGGACATAATGTAGCGCAAAGAGAGGAGCTTCAAGCTCGTAAAAGTTTTGCGGACAAGATTCGTTCTATTGAGAAGTGGAGAGAGGAGCAGAGGCTTAAATCTGAAGATGAGAGAAAGGCTTGGCGTGATGCCTGGAGAATCAAAAAAGAGAATGTAGGTCTTGAGCTAGGCATACTTATGAGTGCTGATGAGTTACAGCTATGGTGTGATAGGTGGGCTGATAAGATGTATGAACAAAGAGTTCACAAAGGTATTAAAACATCACCTATTAAAAAATGGAACTCTGACTCATCTCCTGTGCAAAGTATTCCAGATGAACGGATGCTTGATCTGCTTCTTGGCGAAAGTGTTACCAGAAGGGTTGGTAAAAAAGGTATCTCTTACGATGGGTGTCAATATGCACATCTTGATCTTGTCGAGCTTACCGGTCAGCATGTCTTTGTTATGGCCCCTGAAGACCTGGGACATATCTTGGTATATGATTCAAATATGAAGTTTGTATGTATCGCTGAAGATTTGGAACATATGGGTAAAAACAGATGGCAAGTGCGAAAAGCGAAGAAAAAATCAAAGCAGCTTATGCGACAGCTCAATAAAATCGTCCAGGAAGCAGAAGCGATTAATGATATAACAATCCTTGATAGGATTGAAGAAGCAGGAGATGTAATACCTGGACAAACTACTGCTGTTATGAAACATACTGATGCGGTTAATATGCTTATGAACTCATCCAAAGAGATTGAAGCAGCTGATCAAAAAGCACTTGATGCATCAAACCATTATGATTTTACAAATAAAGATGAGGCGGGACTCCCTGCAAAAATACTTCCATCAGGAAGACCAGCATTTAAGAGTTTTTATGAGCGTTTTTTATGGGCACTTGAAAATGATAAGTGGAATGAGAAAGATGAAAAACTCAAAGAAGCAAATGAAGCTGTATATGAGATGGCATATGAGGAGTATATGCGTCGCAAGAGTAGTTAAAAGATTTAATAGACAAGAGAGTTCCTCTCTCTTGCCGTTTAAGTCTTTGCAATAACAAAGACTATATCAATTAAAGGACAAAAATGAGAGAAGAGTTTTTACAAACGCAGAATTATAGCAGATTGTTTGAGGCAGTTCAAGGGTTAAAATCACTCCCAAAAACTGCGCCGAAGATGGGACTTGGTTTTGGGCATTTTGGCTTGGGAAAGACTTTTAGTCTTGAGCATATTGCAGCTAAAGAGAATGCCATACTGCTTCGAGCAGGACAAACCTGGTCAAAAACAAGTGTTCTTACCGACTTGTGTGAAGAGCTTGGGGTGGATACAAACGGACACTCTCCAGTAAAGTACAAAAGAGTTTTAGAATCACTCATCAGTGAGCCTAGAATAATCATTGTTGATGAGATAGACGCACTTCTTAGAAGCACAAAATTTGAAGTGCTTGAGATGTTTCGTGATATTCATGATGAGATAGGTATCGTCATCATATTTGTAGGGATGGAAGAGGCAAATCGAAAGCTTAAAAAACATAAGCATTTCTACTCAAGGATAGTTGAATTTGTGGAGTTTATGCCCATATGCAGAGTAGATATTGAGAAGTTTTGTGCTTTGAGTGATGTTGCAATAGCTGATGACCTTATACACCACTTTTGGGAGAAGTATAGAAACTTGAGACAGATAAAAGTGATGCTACTTCGACTTGAGAAGTATTGTTTGGCAAATGATATAGAAGAGGTGGATCTGAAAATATTTAAAGCAAGTGAGGCAGAGTATGGTGATACAAGAAGAAGGTAGCAAAGCGCTTAGATATGAGTATAAGGATACTCAGGCTAGGAAAGTGTGGAACTATATGCGAAGAAATCGTACATTTAGATTTGGCGATGTGCTTGCAGTAACGGGTGTAACACATAAGTACCTAAACAATATCTTATGGCATCTTAAAGGTGTAGGTTACGTTAAAGAACATGAAAAGGTAAGACCATACACATCAACAATGTTTACACTTGTAAAATGTACAGGCGTAAAGTCTCCTTCTATGGTTAATGGTGTTGTGTATGACTATAACACAAATGAGAGGTTGGAAATTACAAAAGAGCCTGTATTTGTGAAGATGCTGCGAGTTATGACAAAAAACATGATGAGTAAGCAGACAATTATTAAGGAGTCTGGCGTAAGTATGAGTTCTGCTAAGCGGTGGTTTAGAGTGTTTAAAAAGGAAAATATCATGATTGAAAGTGAACTTAAGATAGATAATCACAAAGCATTTATGATTGATTTCAAAAAGAAACAAATGTTTTTGGAGAAGTATGATGAGTCTTGATCTGTTGATGAAAGCTTGTGAAATACATGGTCAAAGAGAAGTTGGCCGTTTAATAGGTAAAAGTGCGACTACTGTTAATCTGCTTTTAAAAGGGAAGTATCCTAATGCACAAAAAATACTAAAAAAAGTAGATGAAGTGTTCGGATGGCTTAAAAAGAGAGAAGTGATTTGTCCTGTTCTTGGCGAACTGCACATTGATGTTTGTCAGAAGTACCATACATGGTCGCAAGAAAATAAAACCCATAAAGATAGACTTTATCAAGAGGTAAAAGAGAGTTGTAAAAACTGTAGCGTAAGGAGAAAATTATGAGTGACTTTGCAATGATAAATATTGTATTTGCTTTAGTTGGATTTATAGTTGGCTGGATAGCAAGTGAGGCATATATATTTTATAAACATTCAAAAGAGAAAAGATGGAGACGGTAATATGTTAATAAAAGGTTACAAAGATGGTGTTTGGTACTATCAAATGATAGATGATTTTAGAGTGTTGTTGATTTTTTCTGCGATGGTTGAGTGGTATGAATTTGTATAGATTGTGTTCAACACGAGAGATGGTAGAGAACATCAAGGATATCATCTCTTTTAGAAGAGGAGAGGCAAAGATATTTGACAAACATGTCGCGTATGAGCTTGATGTGAGTGCTGATTATCTTAGTACTTGCATCTTAAGAGACAAACCTCCGTTAAAGGAGATATTGCTGTTTTGTGCAAGATGGCGTATTGATGTAAAAAGTATAACGATAAAGAAGAATTGCTAAAGTCCATACACTGTGGATGTATGGGCTTTATGGAGTTCTCCAAATTCCACTGAGAGGGACGCCTCTCAAGTATAAAGGTAAACCATGGGACTAAACAAGAAGTTGGCTTTAAGTGTTGCAGCTGCCGCTGCTATTGCAGAATCAAATAAAAAGAGAGGCAAAAATGCTAAGAATAAAAATAGCAAAAAAAGAAAGTGAGCAAAAAGACAGAGTTGTTGAGAGTGCCGTAGGGTTGTTTGTAGAGACAAAAACAAAGATAGATGAGCTTAACAAAGTTCTTAAAGAGCAAAAGGATGTACTTGTTGCAAAAGCGAGAGATATTTTGGGTGAAGATGAAGCTTCCACCTTGACTTTAAGTGTAGATGACGACAGTGTGAAAATTTCATTTGGCTGGGATGTAAAAGTTGAGAATGAAGGAGTACTTCAAGAGATACTTGGAGAGCGATTTCAAGATTTGGTTACGACAAATATTGTGCTTAAGCCAGATGGAAAGCTTCGTGCAATGGCACTTGAAGATGATGCCCTAAGAGAGTGTCTTGCCATCAAAGAGAAAGCACCTGCGGTAAGTGTCGTGAAGTGATTTTTTAGAGTCTTTATGTATTTAAAGGCTCTGTTGAGATCATAAGGAGAGAAAGATGAATGATATATTGTCGGTAAATACGGGTGATGCAAAGATGGATAAAGCCTATGTGAAAATGCAAGAACATGTGAGTAAATGCAAAAATTTTGATGATTTTTATATGCACTTTAACTATATTGTAAAAACAGACAACTTGGAAGTGCTTAACATATGGTTATTAAAGGTTTTGTTTGTAAATATGAAATATGACAAGCATGATTTTGACAAGTTGCTTGAGAGTGTGGATGATCTTAAAAAACAAGAGTTGCGAAACTGGCTCAGTGCTAGTTTGAAAAAACAAGGAGAAAGTATATGAGATTTAATTTTTTAAAAGGGAGTACTCTTGATGAGAAAGATTTTATTCTTGATAAACAAGAGGCTTATATAGATGATTTTTTATACTCAAACAGTGTTACTTTGATATACTCTCCTCCAAAGCAAGGTAAGACTTGGTTAGGTTATGGCATCACTACAACACTCATAAAACGAGATGATGTTAAAGGTGTAATCTATGTTGATATGGATAATGGGCTTAGCTCCTTAAAGGAGAGAGCTATAGATGAAAAGTTCATCAATCATCCAAAAATAGAGTATGTAAGTCGTGCAAAAATTGATTGTACTCCTATAGAATATCTTAGAAGAATAGTTGCTGAAGCCACTATCGGAAACTATAAAGGCTATACATTTTTCCTTGAGACAACAAAAGATTTTGTGGATACAGATAGTAAGTCTCAATCAGTAGAGTTTATGCAGCTTGTTATGAAGATTAGAGATGCAGGTGGAACGGTCATAATTATGCATCATGCAACAAAAGCCGGTCGAACAATATCTGGTGTGCAAGTATTTATAAACTCTCCAGACAATGTTTACGAGATGACACAAAAAGCTAGAGAAGAAGACAAGCTTCACTTTATGCTCAATGTTACTCATGCTAGAACACTTGTAAAAGATATAGGTGTTACTGTCAATACTCAAACTCTAGAGCTTACAAAACTTGATGAAGTTTATGCGACTATGAGTGAATATGAAGAGGAGTTTGTGAGAAAGGGTAAAGAGGCTTTGAAAAAAAATCCCCCTGGACTAGGTCAAACTGAATTACTTAAATATATTGGATATGAAAAAACAGATAAGACTGCACGAGACACACTAGAGAAGTTTATTGATAAGTTTTGGAACAAACATCAAGAAAAAAAAGGGAAACCAATCACTTACACTTCTATTTAACTACAACCATTACAACCGTTACAACTCCTATTTATAGGCTCGTACTTTAGGGGTTGTATCGGTTGTAAGAGTTGTACAAATTTAAAAAAGGACTTACAAATGACACCAAAACAAAAACGACTACATGCTTCACTCATTAAGGCTCTGCATATATCTAAAAGATACCAAGGATATTACAAAGAAAACAGAGATGAGTATAGAGAACTGTTACAAGAACACTTCAAAGCAGAGAGTTCCAAGGAACTAAGTATAGATCAGCTTATGGTATTTGTTGATTATATGAACTTCAAAGAAGTTGAATTACCGACTTACTCTCATCAGATATGCACAAAAGCTCAACTTGCAACGATGAGAGGTCTTTGGAATGATTTTGCTACCATCAAAACAGATGAAGCACTTTTAAATTTTGCAAATCGGCAAACAAAAAAAACATATACTAAACTGCATATGGTAACTTTAAGAGAAGCTCAAAAAATCATACCAGTACTTGAGACTATGAAAAAGAATATTATTCCTATAAAATGATTGTTTATTACGAATTTCACTATAAAATTGCCGATGAAATGTTAGTATAAACAATTTTGTGCTACAATTCTCACACTAAAAACCTTACGAGGTAGAAATATAATCATGAAAAATGAAAAAATAGAATCAAAAATAGAGACCCTTTTTGCACACAATCCAGAGAAAAAACAGTTTGAAAATCATATGCCGAAAAAAGTAGGTATGTTTTTAGAAGATGCTGCGCATGGTAAAATAGAGGCAACAATTTTAGCGGAAGATATAGCATTTGCAACATCTATTGCCAAGGCTATACAACATTGAGTGCCAGAAACTTCTTGTGATGGCTTATAACGATGCAAAAAAAGACACTATTGCTATTGGAAAAAATGGTTTATATATGTCTTTTAGAGCTGCAAGTGAATTAAAAATAGCCACCACTTCACAATCTTAATTACATATTGTAATAATATATAGATTCATTTACTTTTTTATGTATAATCACCAATCTTTATTTAAGGATTGGTGATGTCAGCGGTCACAAACAAAGATATTTTTGAAGAGTTTACTCGTCGTATCCGTGAGGATGGGGCAACGGATGATGAACTTATGGAAGAGTATGGCGGAATGCCTATCTATGTTCCATCTTGGAATCTCAATGGCAGAAACAAGCTTATTATACAAGAGTATAAGAATGGACTCTCCCCAAAAGAACTCAAGTTTAAATACAATCTTAGTTTAGGTCGTATCTATGAAATTATTAAAGAGGTGAGAGAACCTACGCTTCTTTAGAAATCTGATAAATACTCTTCAAGTAACTCTAATAACTCCTCTTTAACTCCCACATAAAGCTCTCCATTGTCATCTATCGGCAT
>Ga0256840_1002953_pt1 | contig 14303 bp, 11 predicted proteins | sample 355202metaG_FD_185969 | JGI IMG/M metagenome (GOLD analysis project Ga0256840, IMG submission 185969) | Hydrothermal vent microbial communities from Mid Atlantic Ridge, Atlantic Ocean - 355-202 | ecosystem: Environmental > Aquatic > Marine > Hydrothermal vents | place: Atlantic Ocean: Mid...
CTTGCATTTTATTACAAGCTTTAGCAATAAATTCAGGAGCACCAATATAACCAATTCGCCATCCAGTCATAGCAAATGATTTAGACACGCCATTTACAGTAATAGTTCTGTCATACATATCTTCAAATCTAGCAAAACTAAAATTAGTTCCTTTAAATAAAATATGTTCGTAAATCTCATCTGAGATTACATAAATATTTGGATATTTCACCAATACATCTGCTAAAGCTCGGTATTCTTCTTTGCTATAAACAGAGCCACTTGGGTTATTAGGTGAATTAAAAAAAATCAGTTTAGTCTTAGGTGTAATGGCTTCCTCTAATTGTTGTGGCGTAATTTTAAAATCATTATCAATACTTGTTGGTATTGGCACAGAAACTCCTTCGGCAAGATTAACCATTGCTTCATAACTTACCCAAAAAGGAGCAGGTAATAAAACTTCATCACCAGGGTTTAATAAGACCATTGCAACATTTGCTAAGGCTTGTTTTGCGCCTGTAGAAACTACAATTTGATTTACATTATACGTTAACTCATTATCACGTTTAAATTTGTTGCAAATAGCCTCACGTAATTCCAAATAGCCATTTACAGGTGTGTATGAATTGTAATTATCGTTTATTGCTTTAATAGCAGCATCTTTTACAAAATCTGGTGTGTTAAAATCAGGTTCACCCAGACTTAAACTAATAATATCTTTTCCTTGAGACTTTAGCTCTCTAGCCTTAGCAGCCATAGCTAAAGTTTGTGAAACGGGTAAGCGATTTATTCTGTCTGAAAGTTGGTTTTTCATGAGTTGTATTTAAGACGCTAAGTTAATAAAATCAATATACACTTTACAAAATAAGTGCACAAAAATTAAAAAAGATTATATTTGCAAAAAAATACTTATATCATGAAAAATATAATTACCCTAATATTAGTCTTTTCTGCAATTTTTTTGTTTAGTCAAACTGGCCCTGGAGGAGTAGGAAAAACAGATGGTACATCAGCACTAAAAGTTTGGTATAACCCAAATAATGCTAGTACAGTAACTGTTTCTAGTGGAAAAATTACAGGTTTGACAAATGCAGCTGGTGTAGCTGTTTTAGATCTAACAGCAGCAACAGCTATTGCTCCAACTTTTAGTGTAGGGAGTCAAAACGGTTATGATGAAATGGATTTTGATGGTGGCAAATTATTAAATTCATCCACAGGTTTAACAGCTTCTAATTTTGTTACTGATGCAGCCTCTTCTTTTGTGGTAAGTAACGCAAATAGTAATCATGCTTCCATGCCATATAGAACTAACCCATCAATAGGGTCAAACCGTTTTTTATGCCACTTACCATGGAGTAATGGTAGAATTTATTTTGATTTAGGGAATACTGGTGCTGGTAGAATTAGTAAAACTGGATTAGCAGGAATTACCAATTATAATATTTGGGCATATAGAGGAGATACATCTAGTAAACATTTATACCAGAATGGATCAGAAAAACATTTTATAAACTCTGGAGCAGCTACGCTAAATGTTACTACTAGTACTACTTTTGAAATTGGAAAAAATTATAAAGGTCAAATGGCAGAAGTGATTATTTTTAAAGAAAAAATAGGACAAGCACAACGTATAATAATAGATAATTATTTAGCTGCAAAGTATGAGCTTGCTTTAGAAACAGGAGATTATTACACACAGGATAATAGCGGACAGGGAAATTTTGATCATAATGTAGCTGGTATTGGGCAAGTATCGGCAACAGATAATCATACAGAATCTCAAGGAACAGGAATTGTTAAAATTAATACACCATCTAGTTTAGCAGACAATGATTTTCTATTTTGGGGTGAAGAAACCAAAAATCCAACCTATGATTTTACAACAACATCAAATTATTTAGAACAACTAAATAGTAAATGGCGTGTGAATAAAAAAAATGATTTAGGAACTGTAACAGTAAGTGTAAAAGCATCGGACATCATGTTTATTAGTTCTGATGGATGTAATGATTTAAAACTAATTGTAAGTAGTGATTCTGCTTTTGCAACAAAGACAACTTATGATATGACATTGTCTGGAGGAGTTTATACAGCAAATTTAGTTTCTTTTGCTAATAATGATTATTTCACTTTTGAATATGTAGATAAGATTGTAGTAGATGGAACAGGTTATTATAATGGTTCAGGTTTTGCAAATGTGCCAAACACGTTTGATAATTGTTATAAATTTTTAGTAAAGAGTACTGCAAATGGATTAATACCACAAACACAAGGTTGTAATGTTAGAGAGCTAGAAGTTGAGGTAAATGGTGTTTTGGTTTTAAATAATGGATTACGAATTACTGTGGCAGGAGGTATTCAATTAGATGGAGATATTCGATTAATAGGTAATTCTCAGTTATTGCAAGAACATACAGGTATAAGTCAAGTAACAGGTATAGGTAAATTATATAAGGATAGAGAAAGTGGGTTAACCAACATATATCAGTCAAGTTATTGGACATCACCAGTAACAACAGCAAGTAATACTTTTACAATAACTAATGCTATGAAAGATGGAACAATACCAACAAATGTGAGTTCAACACCACCAAACATTAATTTTGTAAGTGGTTATGATGGAGCAACAACAACACCAATAAGTATAAGTAGATATTGGTTAGCAAAATTGGTAGATGATATAGAATGGGATCAACATGGTAGTGAAACAACAATTTATAACACATTAGAAGGCTATAATATGAAAGGTACAGGAGCAAGTGGGCAGAATTATACTTTTGTTGGAAAACCAAATGATGGAGATTACTCCATTTCAGTTACAGGAGGAAAGTCCACCTTATTAGGAAATCCATATCCATCTGCTTTAGATTCAGATAAATTTTTATTAAACAATATAGGAATAATTAGCACCCTATATTTTTGGGACGGAACAAATGATACTTCTAACACACATATTAGAGATTCGTATGCAGGAGGTTATGCAACACGTGCCATAGGAATTGGTACTGCATATAATAGTGGCGCAATACCAGCACGATATATGCAAGTAGCACAAGGCTTTTTTGTGGATGCTGATGTTAGTGGAACAATTCAATTTAAAAACTCACAACGAGCTTTTAGTACAGGAACACCATTTTTTAGCAAAAGCGAAGAGGGCTTTCCAATACTTAGGTTAGGATTTGATTTTAATATTAATACAATAGACACTTTTCACAGGCAATTAGCTATTGGATTTAGAGGGTTAACAAATAATTTTGAAGCTGGTTATGATGCAATAATGTATGATATGCGAGCAACAGATATAGCGTTAAAAGTAAATAATCATGTAAGTGATTTTGTAATAACTGGCATTGAAGATTATTTAGATACAATTACAATACCACTACATGTGGTGTTAGATGCACAGAGAAATGTAACTTTTAGTGTAGAAGCTTTTGAAAATTTCACTCCAAATGAAATTTATTTAAAGGACACTGATACAAATATGTATTATAATTTAAATAGTGATGTAAGTATAAATTTACCAGCAGGAGATTATACCAATAGGTTTGAAATTACTTTTAGACAAGGTACAGCGGCTATTACTGATTATGTTACAGAAAATGATATTACGATTATAGATAATATAGATACGATTACCATTAATTCAGAAAAGGATTTAACTATAACAGATGTGCAGATATTTAATGTAATCGGACAGAAGTTGGTTGAAATAAATGCAAAGAACACACAAATTATTATGTCAGTGAAGTTGGATAAAGGACAAGTATTAATTGCAAAAATAACCTTAGAGAATGGACAAACAATCGTTAAGAAGTTACTTAAAAAGTAAAAAGAATTTATAGGTAAATAAAAAAATCCAAATGAAAATTATTTTCATTTGGATTTTTTTATTTTATAATGTAAGGTAACCTAAGCTAAAGAAGGTTTTATACCTAAAACTTTAAGTTGATTATAATGCTCTTTTATAGCGTTCCACATCGTTTTATATTCATTATATGGTAGTTTAAATTCAAGTGCTGTTTCCTTTACTATTTTTGCTATTTTTTTGTAATGGATATGACTAATTTCAGTAAATAAATGATGTTCTACTTGATGGTTTAAGCCACCAGTATAAAACTCAACCAACCAATTTTTTGGAGCAAAATTAGAAGTAGTGTGTAATTGGTGAATAGCCCAAGTGTTTTTCATGTTACCAGATTCATCTGGTAAAGGCATTTCAGTATTAGGCATTACATGTGCTAGTTGAAACACAACACTTAAAATTATACCAGCAGTATAATGCATAATCATAAAGCCAGCTAAAACTTGCCACCAAGCATAGCCTAAAGATAAAGGTAATACTACCCAAATAGCATAGTATAATATTTTACCAATAATTAACTTGGTCCATTGTGTAGTGGGGTTTGGAAAATCGCCATACGAAAGTTTTCTTTTTAAGTATTTGTAAGATTGCTTAAAATCGGTAGTTATTGCCCAATTTATAGTTAATAAACCATAAAGGAAAAAAGAATAATATTTTTGATATTTATGCATTTTTAACCATTTTGAATGTTTTGAAAAACGGATAATTCTACCAGCGTCAATATCCTCATCATGACCAACAATATTTGTGTATGTATGGTGTAATACATTGTGTTGTACTTTCCAGTTATAATCGTTACCAGCAAGAATGTATATACTACTCCCCATTAATTTGTTAACCCATTTTTTACTTGAGAATGAACCGTGATTAGCATCGTGCATTACATTCATACCAACACCTGCCATTCCAATACCAATAACAACCATTAATAATGCTTGTATCCAGCCAGAGAGATTTAAGGTAAATATTAGGATTAATGGTACTAAAAATAAAGCAAACATAATTATTGCTTTAATATATAATCTTGAATTTCCTGTTTTTTTGATGTTATTATCCTTAAAATAATTGTTTACTTTTTTACTGAGTGTTCTAAAAAATTTAGCTTTATCAATATTTGAAAAGCGAATTGTGTTAGTTTGCATAATTTTAATTTATAATTATAGTGAACGAAATTATAGCTTTTTTATTACTTAAAGCTAACAAATATCATTTTTTGTGATTCTTTTTAATATTTAATTGATATTAGTTTAAATTTGCATTTAATATTATGGAAGAAATTAAAAAATATTTTACGGAATTATCCGATGTGCAAATTGAACAATTTAGTCAATTAAAATCCTTATACGAACTGTGGAATGCACAGATAAATGTAATCTCTCGTAAAGATATAGATGCATTATATACAAGGCATGTGTTACATTCATTAGCAATAGCAAAGGTAATAACATTTAAACCAAAATCTAGAATATTAGATGTTGGTACAGGAGGAGGGTTTCCAGGGATTCCGTTGGCAATACTATTCCCGAAAAGTAAATTTTTACTAGTAGATTCAATAGGTAAAAAAATAAAAGTAGTAAATGAAGTTCGTGCAGCTTTAGGATTAAAAAATGTAAAAGCACAGCACATAAGAGCTGAAAAAGTACAGGGAGAATTTGATTTTGTAGTAAGTAGAGCCGTTACAAAAATGGATGATTTTGTAAAATGGATTAGAAAAAAAGTAGCAACAAAGCATAAACACGATATAAAAAATGGAATATTATATTTAAAAGGCGGCGATTTAACAGAAGAGTTAATCAATTTTCCAAAAGCAGATTTGTATAATATATCAGATTATTTTACAGATGTATTTTTTGAAACAAAAAAAGTGGTACATATTCCAATAAAAAATAGATTGTAGTAATTATGGATATTGAAATGTATAGAGCCTATTGTTTGTCTAAAAAGGGAGTTACAGAATCAATACCATTTTCTAAATTACCAAATGTATTAGTGTTTAAAGTGCGAGGTAAAATGTTTACAGCCACAGATATAACTACATTTTCAGGCTTTAGCATTAAATGTGTGCCAGAGACTATTGATGAGTTAAGAGCAACATATATGGCAGTGCAAGAACCATCTTATTTTAGCAAAAATCACTGGTGTAATGTGGTAATGGATAATTCAATACCTAATGAAATGCTTTTTAATTGGTTAGATATTTCATATAAATTGGTAGTAACAAACCTATCAAAAAAAATACAATTAGAATTGAAAAACATGTAGTAAAAATACATTCCTATATTAAAATATATTACTTTTGTATTTACATGACATTAGAAAAATACATAAAAGAACTTTTATATCGTTACGATTGTGTGATTGTACCAGATTTTGGAGGTTTTGTTACAAATAACAAACCTGCAAGAATTGTGGGAAGTACATTTTTACCGCCATACAAACAAATAACATTTAATACATTATTGCAAAATAATGATGGTTTGTTGGCAAACCATATCGCATCGGTTGATAAAATGCCGTATGAAACCGCTGTAAATTTCATTAATTTTGAAGTAGAAGTTTGGATTGAAAAACTAATGGAAGAGGAGTTAGTATTAAGTGGCATTGGAGCATTAGTAATGGAAAATGACACCATACAATTTGAGCCAGAAACACAAACTAATTATTTAACATCATCATTTGGGTTGAGTTCTTATATTTCGGATACTGTGTTACGTGTAGAAGACATTGTAGAACAACAAGAAAAAGAATTACAACTTGCTAACCAAAGAGCTATTTATAAAGAACAGGTTGAAGAAATAGAAGCAAAAGCAAAAGTGTTTTTACTTCCAAATAAATCAAATAGAGTATCTAATATCGTAAAATATGCAGCAATTTTTGTTTTAAGTACTTCAATAGTTGGATTGTTAGGTACAAAAATGTATCAAGATAATTTAGAGAAGAAACAAATATTAGCATTACAAAAAGAACAAAAAACACGCGAAATACAAATACAAGAAGCAACATTTGTAATTGAAAGCCCATTACCCACAATAACTTTAAAAACAGTAGCACCAGTTGATAAATATTTTATCATAGCAGGAGCGTTTAGAAATAAAGCAAATGCAAAAAAGAAGGTAAGGCAACTAGCAAAAAAAGGTTTTGAAGCAAAAATTATAGGTACAAATAAATGGAACTTGACACAAGTAGCATTTAGCAGTTATGTAACACTTGATGAAGCTTCAAAAAATTTGAATATCATTAAAAAGAACATAGCAAAAGACGCTTGGTTATTAGTAAAGTAAATCTTTATTTTAGATTAAATCGTCCGTAAAATGTCCTTTATGTTTTCCTTTTGCAAATTTTTTAGTATTAAAATCAGTAGATTTACCTTTAGGAATTGAAAGACTTTTCCAATTACTACCTTTAATCATTCTGCCTAAAAAAACAATTTGACCAATATGGTAAGCATAGTGTGCTAACTGTCTGTTAATAGCCTCAACAATAGAATGATTTTGATTTCTAATATAAACAGGATTGTTGAAATTAGATTCATTAATAGAATCTAAAGCATTAAATAAACAATGCCAGCCATCATTCCACTTGTCTAATAAATCAACTTTAGAAATAATTAAATTTTCAAATTCAAAATCTCTATTACGCCATTCTTTTTCGCCATCGGAAGTTAAAAAATCTGTCCATCTAGACTTCATATTTCCCCATAAATGATTTACCATAATAGCAATGGAATTACTTTCAGCATTATATTGCCAAAACAAATCATCATCATCTATTTGATTAAAAGTTTTTTCGCCTAAAGCCTTATAACCTGAGTTCGACTAAGACTTCTATTTACAGAAAATGAAGAAATGGTGAGATTTGAAGAATAAATTTTAAGGAATAACCTGTTATTTCTTAAAAATTATTCAAAAAAGATTGCCTTTTATTTGTTTTCCCTTCGGGTTTGATTATTTTTTTCATAATCTCGCTAAATTTCTTTGAATTATCTAGATAATCCTTCTAAAATTCATCTTCGACTATAAAAAAAATAATCTAAACTGTAAACGAATTATTAGTCGAACTCAGGTTTATAGTATTCAAATTGCTTTTTTATGCTATTTAGATAGTTTTTTTGCATGGTTTTATAATTACTTAAATTTATGAAGCACTATTCCAATCTTCCTTAATTTTATCTAATTTAATTAAAAAAGGGATTAACAAAGCTAATTCTAATCTAAAAGTAACAGAGATACCTTCGTTTAAAATAGGCATAACAATCATAGAAATTACACATAATGCAATACCAAATATAGCATCAATCCTTCCAATTTCAATAGCATTATCTTTTTCGAACCATAAAGAGAAAGCAGTATAGCCTTTAAGAATTCCAATAGAAATTATTAATAAACCAGAAAGAGACAAAGGTTCGTTCGTTGAAAAACCATAAAAAGCCAAATCAGCCTTAGAACCCATAAAACCAAGTATTAAACTAACAATAGCTAAAACACCAAATAACATAAATATCCAACAGAATACTTTTATCCACATTGGTAATAAATCTCTTCTTTTTATATTATTTTCAAATTCACTAAAAGGACTTTCTATCATAGAATTTTTTTTAATAAAACAATATATCTTCTATAAGAATTAATATTGATTAGCAAATTACAAAAAAAAAAATAAAATCTAAAAAAATAATTATCTAAAGAATAAAATTTTTTAAAAAACAAAGTAGAATTGTAAAAATCATAATAAAACAATTATTTTTACAAAAAATAACACAATGAACTCAAAAGCAGCAAAGGAGTCTTTAACAATATTAACTGATATGGTCTTGCCTGGCGAAACAAATGCGCTAAACAATCTATTTGGAGGAGAAATATTAGCAAGAATGGATAGAGCATCGAGTATTTCAGCACAGCGACATTCGCGCAGAATAGTGGTAACTGCATCGGTAAATCATGTAGCTTTTACAAAAGCAGTACCAGTAGGATCCGTAGTAACCGTAGAATCAAAAGTATCAAGAGCATTCAAATCATCCATGGAAATATTTGTAGATGTATGGATAGAAGATAGAGAGTCACAAGAACGAACAAAGGTAAACGAAGGGATATATACCTTTGTAGCAGTAGATAGAACAGGAACTCCTGTAAAAGTACCTGCAATAATACCAGAAACAGAACTAGAAAAAGAGCGATACGAAGGTGCATTAAGAAGAAAGCAATTAAGTTTAGTATTAGCAGGAAAAATGAAACCAGAAGATGCAACAGAATTAAAAAAATTGTTTTCATAGACCGTGTAGAAGATTTGATGCATCGCATCTCTCACAGTATAGATACAATGCATCGCATCTAATAACCAAAACATAAAAAATGGCAAAAAAAGTAACACCATTAATGAAACAGTACAATGCAATCAAGGCAAAGTATCCAGATGCAATGTTGTTATTTAGAGTAGGCGATTTTTATGAGACATTTGGAGCAGATGCAGTAAAGGCAGCAAAAGTATTAAACATAACTTTAACCAAAAGAGGGGCAGGGTCAGAGACAGAAACTGCACTAGCAGGATTTCCACATCATTCCATAAACACCTATTTGCCAAAATTGGTAAAAGCAGGTATGCGAGTAGCAATATGTGACCAATTAGAAGATCCCAAAAAAACAAAAACAATAGTTAAAAGGGGCGTGACAGAATTAGTAACGCCAGGAGTAGCACTAAATGATGATATATTACAAGCCAAAACAAACAATTTTTTGGCAGCAGTACATTATTCAAAAAAGAAAGAACTAGGTGTATCTTTTTTAGATATATCTACAGGAGAATTTTTAACATCGCAAGGAAATGCGGAGTATATAGATAAGTTGTTGCAAAATTTTAAGCCAAGCGAAATACTAGTACAAAAGCAACATAAAAAACAATTTGCAACACAATTTGGAGTACAGTATCAAACATTTTATTTAGATGATTGGGTATACCAAACTGATTATGCTAATGAAAAGATAAACAATCATTTTAAAATAAAATCTCTAAAAGGATTTGGAATAGAAGATTTACAATACGGAATAATAGCATCAGGAGCAATACTCTACTATTTATCAGAAACACAACATAATAAGCTAGCACATATAACCACCATAAAACGAATTGTTGCAGACGATTATATATGGATGGATCGGTTTACAATACGAAATCTAGAATTGTATTATTCCACAGCAACAGAAGCAGTAACGCTATTGGATATAATAGACAAAACCATATCGCCAATGGGCGGACGATTATTAAAAAGATGGTTGGCATTACCACTAAAGAATATAAAACAAATACAAAAGCGGCACGAAGTAGTAAAATATGTAATAGATAATAATGAGTTTTATAAAACAGCAAGTTATCAAATAAACCAGATAAGTGATATAGAACGGTTAATATCAAAAGTAGCAACAGCAAAAATAAATCCACGCGAAGTGGTCTTATTAAAAGATTCACTAAAAGCAATTTTACCAATAAAAGAGGCAGCTGAAGCAAGTAAAAATAAATCGCTAAACGAAATAGGTAAGCAGCTAGATACCTGCGAAAAACTAATAAATGAAATAGGACGCGTATTAAAAGCCGAATCACCAGTACATATCTCCAAAGGAAATGCGATAATGCAAGGCGTAAATAAAGATTTAGATGAATTAAGAGCAATATCAATATCTGGCAAAGAATATTTGGATAAGATGTTGCTGCGCGAATCTGAACGCACAGGAATAACATCTCTAAAAATAGGATCAAATAATGTATTTGGCTATTATATAGAAGTAAGAAATACACATAAAGACAAAGTGCCAGAAGAATGGATAAGGAAACAAACTTTGGTATCCGCCGAAAGATATATAACGGAAGAATTAAAAGAATACGAATCAAAAATATTAGGAGCAGAAGAGAAAATAAGTAAATTAGAGTTTGAAATATATCAGCAATTATTGCAGTATATGCTAACCTATTTACAGCGAGTACAAAAAAATGCACAGCTCATAGCGCAGTTAGATTGTTTGTGTTCCTTTGCAAAAACAGCAGTAGATAATAATTATACAAGACCAATATTAGACGAAACAACCGATTTAGAAATAAAAAATGGAAGGCATCCAGTAATTGAAAAACAACTGCCAATAGGTGAAGAATATATAGCAAATGATGTGGTGCTAAACCGTAATCAACAGCAAATAATAATGATAACAGGACCGAACATGAGTGGGAAGTCCGCAATATTAAGGCAAACAGCTTTAATAGTACTCTTAGCACAAATGGGGTCGTATGTACCAGCACAGCAAGCCAGAATAGGTGTCGTAGATAAAATATTTACACGTGTAGGTGCAAGTGATAATATATCTATGGGCGAATCAACTTTTATGGTAGAAATGAATGAAACCGCCAACATTCTAAACAATTTATCGGAAAGAAGTCTAATCTTATTAGACGAGATAGGGAGGGGAACAAGTACCTATGACGGAATATCTATTGCATGGGCAATAGCAGAATATGTGCATGAGCACCCAACCAAAGCAAAAACACTATTTGCCACACATTATCATGAGTTAAATGACATGAGCGAAACCTATGAGCGAATAAAAAACTATAATGTATCCGTAAAAGAACTCAAAGACAATGTCATTTTTTTACGAAAATTAGTAGCAGGAGGCTCCGAACATAGTTTTGGGATACATGTTGCAAAATTAGCAGGAATGCCAAGTTTGGTAATCCATAAAGCCAATAAGATACTAAAACGTTTAGAAAAAAGTCACTCGTCTGACGAGATAAAAGAAAAATTAAAAAAGGCAACCGAAGAAGATATACAACTTAGCTTTTTTAAATTAGACGATCCGTTATTAGAAGAAATAAAGGAAGAAATCTTATCTGTAAATATAGATACATTAACGCCAATAGAAGCATTAATGAAACTAAATGAGATAAGACGAATGTTGGTAGGGAAGTAATTATTTCATTTCTCAATTCATCGTTAAAAAACAACAATTCAGTAAGAAAAAATCCAAAAGCTCAATAAATCATTGTTACTTTATAGTATCAAACCCAAACCAAGATGATACAAGTACGAGAATTAAGCAAAACATTTGGAGCGTTTAAAGCGATAAACAATATCAGTTTTAATGTAAAAAAAGGAGAGATATTTGGATTGTTAGGTCCAAACGGAGCAGGTAAATCTACATTAATAAATATAATGAGTTCTGTAATAAAAGCAGATTTAGGTACAATAAGCCTTAACGGAATAGGTTTAAGTACGCATACAAACGAAAGTAAATCAATTATCGGAATTGTACCACAAGAGATATCTTTATATGAAAATTTTTCAGCCTATGAAAATCTAAAGTTCTTCGGTAAATTATACGGAATAGACAAGGCAGTCTTAAAAAAACGAATGGAAGAAATATTAAAATTAATAGGATTAGAAAACCGAAAAAATGATTTGATAAAAACCTATTCTGGTGGAATGAAACGCCGTATAAATATAGCTGCAGCATTATTACATAAACCAAAAATATTATTGATGGATGAGCCAACCGTAGGTGTAGATCCACAGAGTAGAAATCAAATTTTTGAAGTAGTAGAACAATTAAACAAGCAAGGTGTGACCATAATATATACCACACATTATATGGAGGAGGTAGTACGGTTGTGTAATACAATAGCAATAATGGATAACGGAAAAATTATTGCACAAGGCACGTTAGAAGAATTACAAAACCAAACAAAGTCAAATGACCAAGTAGAAATAGTTTTTGAAGAAATAAAAGTGGAACAAAAAGAAGCCATAATAAAAGAATTTTCATTTCCAATAACGTTTCAAAATAATAAAATGAAAAGTACATGTGACCTAAATAAAATACTAACTTATTGTGTGCGAAATCAAATAGAAATAAATGGAATTCACCAAGAGAAAGTAACCTTAGAAAATATATTTTTAGAATTAACAGGAAAGAGCTTGAGAGATTAAAGCAAGAGGGAAAAAGTAAGGCTAATGAGACTAGACTGATCGTAGTTATACAAGAACAGATTAAAATATAAATTACTACTATATTATGATAAAAACAATTGTAAAAAAAGATTTAAAATTATTCTTTTCAGATAAAAAGTCGGTAATTATAACCTTTATATTACCAATACTATTAATAAGTTTATTTGCCTTTGCATTTGGTGGTATAGGTAGTTCCGAAGAGTTGATAAAAATAGATTTACTAATAGTTGATTTAGATAAAACGCCAGAATCAAAAGCATTACAACAATCTTTAGATTCCATAAAAGGAATAAACTTAATTGCCACAACAATAGAAAAAGCATCTAAAGCAGTAATAAAAGGGAAATATGTAGCTGTGTTAGTATTACAAAAGGGGTATGCCGAGGCTGTAAAAACAAATAATGCAATACCGTTAGAATTAAAATACGACCAGTCTAGAGAAATAGAAGTAGGCATGTTGCAAGCAGTACTGATGGAAAAACTAATGCAAAAGCTCAGTAAAAAAGCTATAACAAAAAATATAGCAAATTATTTGGATAAAGAGTTTGCTGGAATGGCACCAAGTATGAAAAATAAAATACTAACAGGTGCATTATCAGATGAATATACAGAGCAAAGTAGCTTTGTAAACTTTAAGATGACAGCAATACTAAAAGTAGAAGGAGAAAAGCCAAATTATGGATTAATACAAGCTGTAGCAGGGACTGCAATAATGATGTTATTATTTAGTATCGCTGAAATAGGTGGAGGGTTATTAGATGAAAAAGAGGGTGGAACACTAAAACGATTATTACAATCTCCATTAAAACCAAGAGAGATACTGTTTGGTAAAATGGGAGCTGCATTAATAATAGCATTATTACAATTATTGGTCATGTTTTTATTTGCATGGATAGCATTTGGGTTACCAATATTTAATGATATAATATCCTTACTAGTATTAATATTTGCAGTAGCTTTTGCTGTAGCAAGTTTCGGAATATTTTTGGTGTCTATAGCAAGAACACGTAAGCAATTAAGCGGATTAAGTTCTATGATAATACTAACCATGTCTGCAATAGGAGGGAGTATGATTCCATTATTTGCTATGCCTGCAATCATGCAAAAAATAGCAGTGATTTCTGTAAATTATTGGGGGATACAAGGCTTCTATGATATTTTTGCAAGAAGTTTATCCTTGGTAGAATTATTACCAAGGATAGCAGTATTATTAGGGATAGGCTTGGTTATGAGTATGATTTCATTAAAATTATTTAAAAAGAATTTATTAAAATTGGTATAATACCAAATACACATTAAAATAAGCCTAATAACCTGAGTTCGACTAAGACTTCTATTTACAGAAAATGAAGAAATGGTGAGATTTGAAGTATAAATTTTAAGGAATAACCTGTTATTTCTTAAAATTTATTCAAAAAAGATTGCCTTTTATTTGTTTTCCCTTCGGGTTTGATTATTTTTTTCATAATCTCG
>Ga0256840_1002954_pt1 | contig 14300 bp, 10 predicted proteins | sample 355202metaG_FD_185969 | JGI IMG/M metagenome (GOLD analysis project Ga0256840, IMG submission 185969) | Hydrothermal vent microbial communities from Mid Atlantic Ridge, Atlantic Ocean - 355-202 | ecosystem: Environmental > Aquatic > Marine > Hydrothermal vents | place: Atlantic Ocean: Mid...
ATTATATAAAAATATATATTTTTGAAATGAATATATATGATTTTGAAAAAAATTTCAATGATAACGGTTGTTATCAAAAAGTTAATCCATGAGCAAATTTTTTAAAAATTAAAGAACACATCACAATGTTTAATTCGGTCTATAATTTGGTCTCGCGCAAAGCCACAAATAGAAGTATGGTTTTTAATAATGTATCCCGGGTTCGTGTCTTTAAGCCGTGTTTTATCGTCTGTCAAATAACCAACGCCATCGTTTCTAATCCAACACTTACCAGGAATATTTTTCCCTTTTTAAGAGATATCCCCTCTTGTTATTACAAGATAACTTATTGTAATTAAAGAGTATTCAATTTAAGATCATTTTATGGCACTATGATTGCATATAATCTTTTTAAATGATTTTCCAATTGAAAAAAATTAAGAGAGGTGCGGAAATGAAGCTTGCGTTGAATAAAATATCCAATACAGTATCAGGACTTTTTGCCACGCTTTTTGGTGCATCTGCAAAACAGATTGATAATAACAGCAGAAGGTTGGTACAATATATAATAGCCCTGAATAAGAAAAAAAATCCCAATGAAATCATAAATGAGGCCTCACTTTGCTTAAAAGATATTGTAAATTATAGACTTTTTGCCTTTGCCATTAAAAGAGAAAATGGCATTGATGTTTGGCTGGATCCCAGAATGTACAAATTATCCCTTGAATCAATTATCGTCAACGATTTTGCGTTGAAAGACAAGACAGGGATTAAGTATCTGAATCATAGCTTTGACGATTATGAACAGGAAAAAAAGTTCACCATGAAAAATTTGGTATCCTATGATCTCCTCGAAGAGGATTGCCATGCAAAAATTTACATGGTTCCCGGTCGCACAATGCTGATATGTCATGATGATATGGTGAGTGTAATCCTGAAAAGTACAGGGATTGCACTTTCAAGGCAGATGAATATTGCAAGACTTGCCGATGCTGCAAGCCTTGACCCTTTAACAGGATGCTATAATAGACGGGAATTTAAAACCCAGATAAATAGAAATATTGCAAGCGCCATGAGGCACAAAACACCATTATCAGTTTTTATGCTTGATATTGATTATTTCAAAAAAGTCAACGACACATACGGTCACCAGGCAGGAGATCAGGTTTTAAAAAGTATTACTTCTCTTGTTAAAAAAAATATAAGAACGGATGATATTCTTGCACGGTACGGAGGAGAAGAATTCATGGTAATTCTGCCTCGTACAGGTAAACGCGAAGCCATGGAACTTGCTGACAGAATTCGGTTTAAAATTGAAAAAACGCCCATTAAAACAACCGAAAATTCCATATATATAACTGCAAGTTTCGGTGTTGCATCCCTTAAAGGCAATGGTAATGCCACAGAACTTATCAAAGCTGCTGATACAATGCTGTACAAGGCAAAATTAAACGGCAGAAATACGGTGATGCCGGGCCTGATTAAAATATGTTCCCAGGAATCTCAATTATATCAAAGCATTCCTAAAACATCGGTTCAGAGCTGATTTTTATATCTATAATCTCCATGGATTTTGGTCTGGTAAGGATAATTTAGCAGCAATCCTAATGATGGTTTTTCGCCGTTTCAGAAAATTTGTAACCCACTGAAATCAGGTTGGCTGAAATTATAATTTACAGGTATTTCAACCATAGTCAGGCCCAATTGAGAATTACTGATAATTTGGTTTTGCAATTGACAATTCCAGTATATTCATATACTATTTCAAAAAGAATTTAAAATTATGCTGTCTTTTTGATGATAATATTATGGAAAACTTGGGGTAATGGATAAATATTTTAATCAGATTTATGGAAGCCTCCGGGGCGAACTTGAACGGGGAGTTATTGAAAAGCTCAATTATGCTTGGAAATCCATCCATTGGAACATGCAAGGACGTAATAAAAACCTGGCGGACAAAATAACCCTGCCCTCCATTGTATTAATCGACATGAATGCCTGTCTTGGCAAATGGATTCCTGAATACGGAGAAATTCGTTTAAGCAGAGAGCTTGTCCTTAATGGAAGATGGGACTCTGTCTGTGAGGTTTTAAGGCATGAGACAGCCCATCAGCTTGCCACAACTTTCCCTGAATACAGAAGTCAGCCCCCCCACGGCAAAATTTTCCTTGAATGCTGTAAAGCTGTTGATGCAAATCCTGCGACATCGGGTTCCTATGAAACATTGGAGCAAAGGGTCTTCAGTAACGGAGAAGATAAAAATGACAAAATAATGCTTAAAGTTAAAAAACTGATGAATCTTGCGTCCTCGGGAAACAGACATGAGGCGGAGGCTGCTGCTGCAAAGGCAGGTGAGTTTATTCTTAAATACAATATTAATCTCATTCAACAGGATAAAAAAAGACATTTTCAATCAATCATTATAACGGAGCCTGTCCTTAAAAGACCCCAAGCTCAATTATTAACTGCCGGTATTTTGAAATCATTTTATTTTGTTAGACCTATCTGGCTTTCCATTTATATCCCAGAAAAGTACAAAATGGGACATGCCCTTGAAATAAGTGGGACCTTAACAAATATAAGAATTGCAGACTATGTTTTTCACTATGTGCTTAAATATGCTGAAAGATGCTGGCAGGAATATAAATTGGAGAATCCAGGGTGCCGCAGCAAATCAGGATATATGACAGGTATTGTACATGGATTCAGGGAAAAATTGAAGAACCGGCAATCCTCAGAAATCATGAATCAATCCTGGACATCAAAAAAAATGGGTAATAATAACAGCCACAGACATGAACTTGCCGTCATTGAAGATAAACAGCTTATCAGTTACTTGCGCAACAGATATCCTTCAATTGTGACTTCAACAGCCCATTATAGTTCCTCAAGCATGTCAGCTTACAATTCAGGTAAAAGCAGGGGCAGGGATCTGACCATTTCGAAAGGGATCAGTTCACATTATGGAAATCAAGGTAAATTGCTTGGTTGAATTAAGGCGGAACGAGTGTTTGTTCAAAATCGACCCGTGACCGTTATATATTTTACCCTTTTATTCCGTGTGTACCTGTTTTGTTTCCGCAATTACATTATTTTTAAGGGTTCCGATTCCTTTAATTTCTGTTTCAAGCATATCTCCGGGCTTCAGATAAACAGGGGGGTTTCTTGTAAAACCAACACCACTTGGAGTACCGGTGAGGATTACGGTTCCCGGTGCAAGAGTTGTGCTTTCCGAAAGAAAAGTAATGATTTCAACCACGGAAAATATCATATCCGAAGTTGATCCCTTCTGCATTGTTTTTCCATTTAATCTGCATTCAAGGTTTAAGGACTGCTGATCTTCTATCTCATCCTGTGTGACAAGAGCAGGGCCCATGGGACAGAAGGTGTCAAAACTTTTGCCCTTCACCCATTGGCCTGCTCCTGCATGTTTCTGCCATCTTCTTGCTGAAACATCATTTGCACAGGTATAGCCCGCAATAAAATCCACAGCTGTTTTGGAACTGACATTCTTTGCCGGTTTTCCAATGACAACGGCAAGTTCCGCCTCGTAATCCGTTTGAAGAGGGTCAAGGCATGATACGGGGATTTCTATATCTGAACAGGGGCCTGTTACAGCCTGGGGATTTTTCATGAACAATACAGGATATTGAGGAATGGAAATTCCTGTTTCTTTTGCGTGCATTCTGTAATTTAAACCTATACATAAAATTGCACCGGGTAAAACAGGAGACAGAAGAGCTTTTACTTCTATTCTCTTATCTGTAACCTTGAAATTATCATATATATTACCCAGTATCAGAGATGCGGTTTTTCCCCTGTAATCGCATCCGGTGTATACTTTTCCGTCTTTCCCCTTAAATCTGATAATCTGCATATTCTTAATCTCCTATCTTTATGCTCAGGCCATGGCGGTTATATGGATGAAAGATATTATTCCTGCACAGGACGATCATAAAGACACAGAGCCTGTAATTTTTTTGAATGTCCGCCATTCTTTAGTCTTTTTTTTCTCTGTCCATGTCGTGAAGTGCCTTTCGCATTTGTCTTATGGCCTGCCTCAGTCTTTCTTCATTTTCAACAAGGGCGAGTCTGAGATATCCTTCACCTTCTTCGCTGAATCCAATGCCCGGGGCAACTGCAACATTAGCCCTGTTCATCATTTCTATTGCAAACTGCATTGAGCCCATTTTATTGTAAGGTTTGGGAATTTTAACCCAGACAAACATTCCGGCCCCGGGTTTTTTAATTTCCCATCCCATACGTTCAAGACCATTACAAAGTGTATCCCTTCTTGTCTGATAAATGGACACTTGGTCGGCTATGGTGTCATCGCAGTCACGAAGGGCAATAATTCCGGCAATCTGAATTGCAGAAAAAATTCCATAGTCAAAATATCCTTTAATTTTGCCCAGGGCCTGAACTATTCTTTCATTTCCAACACAATAGCCTATTCTCCAGCCGGCCATATTATAGGATTTTGAAAACGAACCGAATTCAACTCCCACATCCTTTGCCCCGGGGACTTCAAGGAAACTCGGAGCCCTATAATTATCAAAGGTTATTCTTGAATATGCAAAATCATGGATGACCATGAAATTAAACCTTTTGGCAAGAGCAACTACTTCTTTGAAAAGTTCCAGACTGCCAAGAGTTGCCGTGGGATTATGGGGATAGTTAATCATAAGAACCTTTGGCCCGGGATAAAAAGATTCACATATATTGATGATGCGGTTTAAAAATGAGTCCGCAGGGGTTATGGGAACCCTTACAACTGTTGCTCCTGCAATAACGGCAGCATAAATATGAATTGGAAAGGCAGGCGCCGGAACGAGAACGGAATCTCCCGGCCCAAGCAGTGCCAGGCATAAATGTGAAATCCCTTCCTTTGATCCTATGGTACAGAAGGTCTCTTTTTCCGGATCCATATTGATATCATATAAATTTTTATAGTATCTTGAAATTTCAAGCTTAAGATTTTTCATTCCTGAAGAAACAGGATATCTATGGGTTTTAGGATCTTTTGCAACTTCAATCAATTTGTCGATAACCGCATCAGGCGTAGCATCCATGGGATTTCCCATGCCAAGATCAATTACATCATGGCCCTGATGTCTTTTTTCCATTTTCATGGAGTTTATCATTCCAAAAAGATAGGGCGGCAGCTGGTCCATGCGGTCGGCAAATTTTATTAAATCATCCTGTTTATTCTTATTTTCAGTCATTATGAACCTCCTGGAAATTTTTTAAAATTCATCTTAAGATTGGCTAAATCAAAACCAGCCTCCGGCAACACATACCATCTTTGGCAATAAACGTAAACTAAAGCACAAAAATACCAGCAATTCTCAATTTGGCTTAATTGGAGTTGAAATGTCCAAAAACTATAATTTCAATCAGCATGATTGCAGTAGGTTACAAATTTTCTGCAATGTCAAAAAAACCATAATGAGAATTGCTGCAAAAATACAACCTGCATTTTAATATTTTTATTTTCTTAGCTGATATTTCCTTACCGCCCTGTCATGTTCTCTGAGATTTTTTGAAAATTTGTGGGTTGAATTGTTTTTTGATACAAAAAAAAGGTAATCCGTATGGGCAGGGAAAAGAGCTGCTTTTAAAGACATTTTTCCCGGATTTGTGATGGGACCCGGAGGAAGCCCCTTAATTTTATATGTATTATAGGGGGTCGGGGTCTCCAGATCTTTTTTGGTAAGATCTCCATTGAAATTTTTAATTCCATAGATTACAGTGGGATCACTTTCAAGACGCATGTGCCTTTTAAGCCTATTGTAAAATACTGAAGCAATAATAGGACGTTCCGAAGCTTTGCCTGTTTCTTTTTCAATTATGGAAGCAAGTGTAACAATCTGGTTAACTGAAAAGCCCAGATTCTCGGCTCTCTTTCTCCATTTCAAAGTAAAAACGCGATTAAATTGTTTTACCATCTGGATAATTATATCTTTCTGACTTATATTTTTTGGGAAAAAATATGTTTCAGGAAAAAGATATCCTTCAAAGGAACCCCCTTTTATTCCCATGGATCTCACAAATTTTTTATTCCTTGCAAGCATGACAAAATGCTCTTTTGAACCAAACCCTGCCTTTTCCACAAGCGCAGCTATTTCATTTATATTAAGCCCCTCGGGAATCACTATTTTATGCAGCCTGACTTTCCCCTGTACAAAAATATCTAACATTTTTTCAGGAGACATGGATGCCGAAAGAAGGTATTCCCCGGCCTGGATTTTTCCGGAGTCTCTTTTAAAACGGGTCATAAGTACAAACAATGACTTGTTACATATCAATTTTTTATGCAGCAATTCCTCTGATATAATGGCAAGATTCTGGCCCGGTTTTATAAAAAAAACTTTGCCATTTGCCGATAAATCGCAGGGTGTTTTTGCAAAGTGTACCCCATACCACAACAAGATCAAACCTATCCCGAGAATAAATAAAACCGGAAAACCAATAAAAATAAAATTTTTTTTTGTTTTTATCTTATGCATGAAAATTGTGTTAGACTTTTACATATGAAATTTTATTAGCTGCCCGCACTTTGTGTATAATAGATTAATCACATTATTTATCCATGAACAGAAATCTCCCCTAATATTATGCCTTAAGATTTTTGTTGGTTTCCATATCAAACCACATGGCAAAAAGAGCAAATTGACTGGCACTCATAAATGAAAACATAGCTGCAAGAGCATTAATTGGAGGTATATGTCCTGTGAGATACCAGAGCGCAAAGATTCTAACAAAAAGGCAACTTGTAATAATTCCAAAAAGAAGACCTAAGAAATAGAAAAAAACAAGAGGATGAAAGTCACGGATAATATATTTTTCCTTCATCCTCCAGAGAAACATTCTCACAAGAAGCCAGCTGATGGTAAAAATAACCTTTTTTATTTTGATCCCTGACTTTTCTCCAATATTATAAATGGGCTTCACAGGTACATCTGAAACTCTGAAATTTTCAACATTAAGCCTAACCAATATATCGTTGGGCTGGCCATATCGTTTGTACATATTGTCCCAATCTATTGTTTGAAGAGCCTTTTTATTAATTACAGTATACCCTGACTGGGAATCTGCAATATGCCAGTATCCCGAGGCTATTTTGGTTAGAAACGAAAGAAATCCATTCCCAAGGTATCTTAACTTTGGAATTTTTTTGAATGCTTTACCTGTGAACAGTCTGTTCCCTTTTGAATAATCAGCCCTACCTTCCGCAACAGGATCAAGCAGTGCAATAAGATCATCAACGTCCATCTGCCCATCCCCGTCCATTCTTACCGCAAGATCAAATTCATTATCCCGTGCCCATTTATAACCTGTGGCAAGCGCTCCTCCACAGCCCTGATTCTTTCTATGCTTAAGTAAAATTATTTTATCATTTGTTGAGGCTTCTACAATATCAATAGTTCTGTCAGTGCTCTTGTCATCAATAATAATAATTTGATCAACATAATCAGGAATGCTTTGCATGACTTTCCCGATAAGTTTTTCTTCATTATAAGCAGGGATGACAACAACAACAGAATTATTTTTGTACATAAAAATACTCCGGATCATTAAATAATATTTTGAAACATGCTTAATATTTAAATATTATCTAACCTCTTATAAGTCAAGACGTTAACCACATCTGCTGCATTCTTAAAATATTTAATTGCTTAATTCTCATTTACATGTTTTTTTGTTTATGAAATGTAAACTAGCTGTTATTGTTTCTCATGTTTGAATATTAATAAATAATAGGTTGAGAAATAAATCATGAAACTTTGTATATTAGCAAGTTCTTTTCCAAGAAACAAAAATGACAATTCCAGTATATTTCTTTATGAGCTTGCGTCATGGCTATCTCGTAAGGGTTTAAATGTTATTGTAATTGCACCTCATGATCATGGCAGTAGATTTATGGATACCTTAAGTGGTATAAAAATTTACAGATTTCCATATTTTTTTCCGTTAAAATATCAGTCACTTGCATATGGAAATGGAATATTAAAGAATTTACAAACAAATCCATATATAATATTTCAAATACCCTTCTTTATTATATCTCAAATAATATGTTCTATCATGGTCATTTTTAAAGAGAATATTAATATAATACATGCCCATTGGTCTATACCCCAGGGAGGAGCAGGTATCTTTTTAAAAAAAATAACAGGCCTTCCCTGCGTCACCTCTATTCATGGTTCAGATGTGTTTGGGCTTAACAATCCGGGATTTCGAATCTTGAATTCTATAATATTGAAAACCTCTGATTATCTTATTGCAAACAGTCAGGCTACTTCTGCCAAAGCATTTGAAATAGCAGGGAAAAAACCCGATGCCATCATACCTATGGGAGTTGATTTGAGTGTTTTCAGAAAAAAGAATTGTGAAGATTTAAAGTTGAAGTTGGGTATTAAAAATAAAGTTATTTTTTCTGTGGGTAGATTAATTGAATTGAAGGGAATTTTATTTTTAATAAAAGCACTGCCTTTTGTTCTGAATAAATTTCCTGAAACGACATTAATAATCGCTGGAGATGGGATAGAAAAAGAAAGGTTAATTAAATTATCAAAAAAATTCATGGTTGAAAAACATATTATTTTTCTCGGACAAATTAAAAACCATGATTTGGTGGATTATTATAATATCTCTGATGTTTTTGTTATCCCTTCAATTATCAATGAAAAAGGTGAAACAGAAGGATTGGGAGTAGTTTTACTTGAAGCTATGGCATGTAAAGTACCGGTTATTGGCAGCAATGTAGGAGGCATTCCTGATATTATAAAAAATAAGGTGACCGGTTTGCTGGTTGAGCCTGGAAAACCCGAAAAAATTGCAAAAAAGATTGTAACAATATTTTCAAATGAAGAATTAAAGAATCAATTGATAATAAATGGATATCAATTGATAAAACAAAATTTTTCATGGGACGTAATAAGCGACAAATTTATAAATATCTACAATCACAAGCTTTAAGCTTTTGATCTTTAAAATCAATACCTCTTCAAATAATGCCTCATACTTTTTTACTTGATTATATAAAACAAAATTTTTCATGGCAGATTCTTTATCTAAAAAATTTAAAATTTATTAAGAAGGGATAAACTCGTAAAAAGTCAAAATCTAAAAATTAGCGCCTAATTATTTCAATAGGTTAGCTATAACATAATTGCCAAAATTGGACTTTTTACGGGGCCATCAGGAAGGTTATCAATGGAAATAAATAGTTTTGTATCCTCAGGCTCTGGAGTTATCATTGTTCACGAAGCCTTGGAAAAAAATATCTATGGTTATAAACTTAAAAAATATAATCCTAAATTAGAATTTTTTCCATTTTTAATTCCTGTTTTGTGCAAAAATGAAAATGCAGACATTATTCATACAGTGCCTGATTATGCCTGCTTCATACCCAAAAAAAAATCTAAACTTATAATTACTTTTCATAATTATGTTCTTGATAATTTTATGCAGCAATACAGTAGCTTTTATCAAAAAATTCATTATAAAATTGATTTAAAGCTCTTTATTAAAAAATCTCTTGAAAAAGCTGATGTTGTAACTGCTGTCAGCAAATTTACCGCAAATATTGTAAAAAAGGATTTAAAATATAAAGGAGATATAAAGGTTATTTATAATGGGATTGATACAGAATTATTTAAGCCCCTTAAAAAGAAAAATTCAGATGGCCAGATAATAAGAGTTTTATTTTCAGGCAATCTGACAAAAAGAAAAGGAGCACATTGGCTTGTTGATATCGCAAAGCGTTTGGAGGATAATATTATTATTTATTACACAGCAGGATTAAGAACCAGAAATAGGCTTCCTAATACAGAAAAGTTAAAGTCTATTGGAAAAATCAAATACTGTGATATGCCAAAATTGTATCAATCTATGGATATTCTTCTTGTGCCTACTATAAGGGAAGGTTGTCCTTTATCTGTATTAGAAGCCATGTCTTGCGGACTTCCCATTATAGCGTCGAATTGTTCTTCTATTCCTGAGTTGGTAGAAGATGATGTGTGTGGTTATCTTTGCAAAGTTGGAGATGTGGATAATTTTGCCAACAAAATTAATTTATTATCAGAAAATTTTTCAAAAAGGAATAGATTAAGTAAATCAGCAAGATTAAAAATTTTAAGTGATTATAAAATTGAAGATATGATTTTAAAATATTCAAATTTATTTTTTAGTATCTAAAGCACCAGGTTCCCATAAGATCCCTTTCTTACCCATAAATCCATGTATTATTCCATAGAAATAAGCTTTAGATTGGTTAAATTTATCTTCTTCTTTTAGTAATGAGATACTCCATCTTAATAAGATACCCGGGATCATTTTTAAAATATTATCAAGAATTCCATAATACGCCAAAGCTGTTAAAATTCTATTCCTTGTATCATAGTATCTTTTCCATGGAGGTAGCTTTAGGTATAAAATTTTTTTATTTAATATTTTTAAAATTAAATTAGGGGGCTCGGAATGAAAAAGTAAACTATTCTTTATTAAAAAAATTTTTAATCCTGCTTTTTTAAGCATTTGACAATAATTTACATCATCACCTGATATAAAAAAATTTTTATCAGGGAATCCTGCTTTTTTAATTGCTTCTTTATTAATAAAAAAACCCAAAAATGGAATAGAATGTACTTTCATAATATTTTTCATGTCATCATGAATAGTTATTAAACCTCTTTCAGAATTTAAGATTGGCCAACACAATTTTGTTATCCCATTTAAATCTTGAAAAACTGCTGAGGAGCCATATATAAAATTTGGGTCTATATCTTTTATAAAAAAGGCTTTCAATGCTTTTTGATGCGGAATTCCATCGTCGTCCATTAACCACAACCAATCATATCCTTTTTTATATCCTCTTTTTATTCCTTCATAAAAACCACCTGCCCCTCCTATATTTTTATGCATTCTAACATAATGAATTTTTATTGGTTCATTATTTAATAAATTTATAATTTCAAATTCTTTTTCCCAAGGACTATCTTGTTCTTCTGGGGGTAGTTCTTTTATATAACCGTTAGTTAATAATAATTTAGGAGTATTATCTATTGAAGCGTTATCTATTATATAAATACCTTGAAGTGGCATTATCTGCTCTTTTAATGAGTCCAAACAATCAATTAATAATTTTTTTCTATTATATGTTACTACTACACCACAAATTTTTTCTGTCATTTGTTTATTTTTCTTTCATATAACGGCCATGAGGCCGATCTATCAATAGTGTAAAAAACTTTCTGTAAATTCAATTTTCGTCAAAATCACAGGATATAAGAAAGAACCTTGGGTTGAAAATACTGGATCAAAACTTAGAACTATTTCTCGCTATCTTTACTAAATACACGGTTCCTTAAATCTCGAATTTAACCTTTCTGCTCATTTATTTTGTATTTAAGTATATCTACTCGCACAGAGGCCTTGGCATGCATGGTTCGCCAATAATCTAAGCGGATTTTAATTTAGATAATCTTCTTCAAAAATGAGAATTTGTCGAGATTGCCTAATGGCAAATCAATGACTTGACCATCAATTTCAGGAGTGTATAATGCCAATATTTTTAACAAGAAGCATTCGTGCTTCTTCTTGTATCAAATTATGTGAGCTGTGTCCCGTACTTTTTAAAGAAAGTTAAAATAAAAAAAATGATGGCAATAAATCACTAACCCGAATATTTACAAATCAATTATGATAAGATAATTTAAATATTTCATGCGTCAGCTGTGCAATTCTTACAGCAATTCTCAATTTGGCCTGACTATGGTTGAAATACCTGTAAATTATAATTTCAGCCAACCTGATTTTAGTGGGTTACAAATTTTCTGAAACGGCGAAAAACCATAATTAGAATTGCTGCAATTCTTACATTATACTTGACAAAAAAAATGATCTCTATTAATAAAAAAAAGTTTTTATATATAACCGACATGAGGCCTATCTGGATTCGCCTCACAAAATTAAAAATTTTGACAAAGTATGGACCAAAAACAAGTAGCCAACTCTTAAAGATATTTGGCAGGAGTTTTTATAAAAAATATTGTATAAATGTCCGGGATGGCATTTATTGTAGTTAATACTTAAAGAAGGAGACTAAGTCCTATGTCTAAATTAGTTGCGCCCCATGGTGGTAAGGGGCTGGTATGTTGTAAACTTGAAGGTGCCGAGCTTGATGCTGAAAAGAAAAAAGCAGAGGGCTTGAAAAAAATTGAGATAAGTTCCCAGGTAAAGGGCGATTTAATCATGATGGGTATTGGTGGTTTTAGCCCGCTTGACGGTTTCATGAAAAAGGCTGATTGGAAAGGTGTTTGTGAAGATTTTCTTCTTGCAGACGGTACGTTCTGGCCTGTACCTGTGATGCTTGATGCTGCAAAGGCAGATGCAGACGAAATCAACGAAGGCGATGAAATTGCTCTTGAGAGAAAAGGCGAAGTTTATGCCACCATGAAGGTTGCAGAGAAATTTACCATGACGGAAGATGATAAAAAATGGGAATGCGAAAAGGTCTACAAAGGTCACGGTGAAGAGTCCAAAGACGATAAATTCTGGAAAATAGCCCTTGAAGATCATCCCGGTGTTAAGATGGTTATGTCAAGAAAAGAATTCTGTCTTGCAGGCCCTGTAAAGGTTCTTTCAGAAGGTGATTTCCCAGAAAAGTTCAAAGGAGTTTATCTTACTCCCACAGAAACTAGAGCTATCTTTGATGAAAGGGGATGGGCAGATGTTGCATCCATGCAGCTTAGAAATCCAATGCACAGGTCCCATGAATATCTCTGTAAAATAGCTATAGAGGTCTGTGACGGTGTCCTTATTCATTCTCTTATCGGGAACCTGAAACCGGGTGATATTCCTGCAGATGTTCGGATAAAATGTATAGATACTCTTGTAAAGGGCTATTTTGAAGAGAAGAATGTAGTACAGGGCGGTTATCCTCTTGATATGCGTTATGCAGGACCCAGAGAGGCACTGCTTCATGCAACATTCCGTCAGAACTACGGCGTAAACAAAATGATCATCGGCCGTGATCATGCAGGCGTTGGTGATTTTTATACGTTATTTGAAGCCCAGGAAATTTTTGACAGGATTCCAGCTCCTGCAGAGCCTGGAAAAGCCCTTCTCTGTCAGCCATTAAAAATTGACTGGACATTCTACTGTTACAAGTGTGACGGTATGGCTTCCATGAGAACCTGTCCCCATAAAAAAGAAGACAGGGTCATCCTTTCAGGAACAAAGCTGCGTAAAGCCCTTTCCGAGGGGACTGAGATTCCTGATCACTTTGGCCGTGAAGAAGTCCTTGATATTTTACGTGAGTACTATTCGACTCTTACGGAAAAAGTTGAGATTAAGCTTCAGAGTGCTGCATCCGGCGAAAATATGAAGTAAATATGGTCGATCCTTTATAAATTTTTGAGTCCTGAAATTTATGGACCATATAACTATAACGGTTGCGGGCCGATGTGGATGTGGAGTAACTCCGAATCGGCCACAACAAAGTATTAAAAGCGTCTTAGCATGACGTTGTTCATAAATATTAGAGGGGAATCTGTCCTTTTAAATACGATTCCTCTCTTCTGTTTTCTTCGTTTGGATTTATTTAATTGTATTGATTAGGCTGCTGGCTTTTTGGAACTTGAGTGTAATTCCGGTTTTTCATTAACCTAAGATCTGGCGGGTTAGAAGAATTGGTTAATTTAGAGCCACCATCATTTTCCTACAGATTTTTTTCAGTGGCCACCTGATTCCTTCCGTTTTTTTTTGCAAAATAAAGAGCTTTGTCTGTTCTTTCAATAAGTGATTTTATGGATTCATTGGCTTTAAATTCAGCCACACCAAGAGAGATTGTTATTTTTCCCATACTTTTTCCCGAAACTTTTTGTTTCCATTCTCTTGACGTCAGAACTGATCTTATGTTCTCAGCAACAGCAGCGGCATCTTCAAGACTGGTATCAGGCAGCATGAGCATGAATTCCTCTCCTCCGAATCTTGCGGGCAGATCCTTGCCTTTTAACTGCTGTCTAAATAGAGCTGCAAGAACTCTTAAAACACCGTCCCCTGTAAGATGGCCAAAGGTATCGTTGATACGCTTGAAGTGATCAATATCAACCATAATCAAAGATAAGGGCGTTTTATCAGTTAAACTTTTTTTAATTGTAAGACCAAGTTGTTTTTCAAGTTTTCTTCTGTTGGCAAGGCCTGTAAGAGCATCCGTTTCAGCATCCTGTTTGTATTTCTCAAGTTTTTTCTTAAGAAGCTCCAATTCATTGGAAGATATATCCATGCGGCTGTTTAGATCCTTTCCCGACAGG
>Ga0256840_1002955_pt1 | contig 14296 bp, 16 predicted proteins | sample 355202metaG_FD_185969 | JGI IMG/M metagenome (GOLD analysis project Ga0256840, IMG submission 185969) | Hydrothermal vent microbial communities from Mid Atlantic Ridge, Atlantic Ocean - 355-202 | ecosystem: Environmental > Aquatic > Marine > Hydrothermal vents | place: Atlantic Ocean: Mid...
CAGTGCACAGCTAGAGCCTAATGTGATACTGGCAAAACTGAATACCGAAGTCGCCCAACAAACGGCGGCACAATTTGGTATTCGTAGTATTCCGAGTATTATCCTATTTAAAAATGGCAAAGAAGTATCACGACAGGCAGGTGCATTGAATACGCAACAAATTGTGCAATGGGCAAATGCTAATGCTTAGGTGCTAGTTGAATCCGTAGCCTGAATGCGGATTTGGTACAGATGAATAATACATCCCCCCCAGTTTTTGACATTATGGGAAGAACGATAACAAGCCTATGCTCTGAGAGGTCATATGGATTATAAAGATTATTACAAAATACTCGGTGTCGAAAAAGGCGCCACACAGGATGAGATTAAAAGATCCTATCGTAAACTTGCGCGCAAATTTCACCCTGATGTGAGTAAAGAAGAGGATGCCGAAGTAAAGTTTAAAGAAGTCGGTGAAGCTTACGAAGTATTAAAAGACCCTGAAAAACGTGAAGCCTACGACCAACTAGGTAGCAACTGGAAAGCAGGACAAGAAGGCTTCCAGCCACCACCTGATTGGGAACAAAATTTTGACTTTGGCGGTGGTGGATACACCCAAGGCAATGCGCAAGACTACAGCAGTTTCTTTGAAGATTTATTTGGCGGTGGTCGTGCAGGTGGGCAGTACTATCAATCTGGTTCAGCGGGGCAAGGTGGTTTTCAATCACGCGGTGAGAATGTACGCGCCAAGGTTATGATTGATCTGGAAGACTCTTTTAATGGCACAACCCAAAGCCTAAACTTGCAGTCCCCTGAAGTGAATGAGCAAGGGCAAGTTGTTAATAAGCAACGTACGCTAAACGTTAAAATTCCCAAAGGCGTTAAAGAAGGTCAAACGATTCGTCTTGCGAAACAGGGTAACCCCGGCATGGGTGGTGGTGAACGCGGTGATTTATTATTAGAAATTGGTTTTAATCCGCACAAGCTGTATACCGTTGATGGTAAGGATATCTACCTCAATGTGCCTGTAGCGCCATGGGAGGCTACCTTAGGTGCTAAAATTGATGTACCCACGCCTGATGGTAAAAAAGTGGGTATGAAAGTACCCGCCGATTCTCAACAGGGGCGAAAGTTGCGCTTAAAGGGCAAAGGCTTGCCGGGAAAAAATATGGGCGATTTTTATGTGGTTTTGCAAGTTACATTACCGCCTTCATCTGACCCCAAAGTAAAAGCATATAATGAAAAAATGCGCGATGAAATTGACTTTAACCCCCGCAGTTACCTGTTTTAATCTGGAGTAATAAAATGAATACAAAAAAAGTAAATATTGTCTCTGGTTATATCTTAGAAGAAGAATCTGCTTTAACGCTTGCGGAGCTATGCTGGACTTGTCAAGCGCCCGCTGAAACTATGATACGCTTGATTGATCATGGTGTTATCATGCCACTTGAAGGCAATAACAGCAGACAGTGGCGCTTCCACCGTAGTTCACTTGTAAGAGCTGATAAAGCATTACGATTAAAACGAGACTTAGGCGTTAATTTAGCGGGTACAGCATTGGCTCTTGAATTATTGGATGAGATTGATGATTTAAGAAAACAATTAAATCACTATATTGATAGAGAATAAATTTCTAATCAAGCATCAACCTAGGGGACAAATATGAAATTATTCCCAATAATTTTACAAACCTTCATACTTTTATTAACGGCCTGTAATAGTACCAGTGAAGTATCTTCTTTGGATGAAACTATACGAAATGATGCTGCTACTGTTTTAAATATTAATCTATCTGGGAGTTTACAAAATCCAGCCTTTATTAAGAATGGAAAGGCCATCGTTTTCACTCGCTTCAGAGATGGATACAATAAAGGGGCATCCGATCTTTATACTTACGATCTTGAATCAGAAGAACTCGTTTCCCTTATTTCAGATAACAATAGTAATGTTAACCTCCCAGGATCTAGTTGGAATAATTCAACTCATTCGGTTGTTTTTTCTTCTGATCAAAATCCTCATGATGAAATTTTTACCCTTGCAGATTCAGGAAAAAGCCATGAAAAACAACAGGTAACCAATAGACGAGACAAACAGTCGTTTGAACCTACTTTTTCTCCAAATGGAGAATGGGTTGTGTTTGAATCACATGATATTGATAAAGAAGATGGGGGTGTTATTACGAAATATAAAATAGATGGTAGTTCTAATTATATTAACCTGACTGCCCCAGAAGATAACTGTAAACAGCCTAATTGGTCACCCCGTGGTGATAAAATACTCTATCAAAAGCAAACTGAAGAACGCTGGGATATTTGGACGATGAATATTGATGGAAGTAACTCTACTCCAGCTACAAGCAGTGACAAAAGTAGCACTGATGCTGTTTTTTCAGTTGATGGAGAATCAATTATTTATAGTGCTGAAAATAATAATGGGAATCTGTCAAATATATATCAAACATCGTTAAGCACAAAAGAAACTCAACAAATAACTGATTATATTGGCTATGATGGCGCACCATCTATTTCACCTAACAACAAAAAAGTTATATTTGAATCCTCAGAAGTTAACCCTGACTCATCAGCAGGAACAAAAATCTGGTTGATAGATATCAATTACTGAAATTACTTAATTGTAAAATCTCTAAAGTACTTTTTTGACAACTCGTTAATACTTTTTCAGTCAACGCATCATTGTTTAAGGCTCGGCCAATAGCAACACCACCAATCATCATGGCGGTTGCTGCTAGGATTTTATCTGGCGTACAGTTTGGATTATCTTTTAGCTGTGTTTGTATGGTTTTATTGAGTAATTTAAAAATCCGTGTGTAAACGGCTTGTATCTCATCTTCGCTGTTGGCGATGTCTGTAACTAAAAAAGCTAAAGGGCAGGGTGATATTTCTTGATTGACGTGTTCTTTACTCAAATAATTTGATAATAACGTCACCGTCCATTCTTCGTTACTCAGGTTATCTGGCTTTTCATTCATCGCTTGGCTGTTTCTTGCGCCTGCAATAATGGCTGTGGAATAAACCGCTTTCTTATTTTTAAAATGCGCATAAAAAGCACCGCGTGTTAAGCCTGCGTGCTGCATTAACCGGTCTATAGAAATCTCATTGTAGCCATAGCGAGAGAATAGCGCTACGGCACTGTCTAATATTTTCTGGCGGGTAGCGGCTTTGTGTTCTTTTGAGTAGGGCATGGAATAAGTATAAAGCGTCTCTTTATATGTTGTTGATCATATTGTAGCTTTCTTTATACTTGATGAGGTTCGACTTATCAATTACAGGAGAAAATCATGTCACAGACGGCTTTATTACTTTTACCCTTAGCAGGAATGTTCTGGTTAACCATTGGTATCGCATTGTGGATGTTGAAGTTACGCTACCGCGCTGTACGAGAAGACGGCTTGAATCCTGCTTATTTCAAATTAAATAAAGGTGCTAAGTTACCTGATTATCTCGCGAAAGTTACGCAACATTTTGAAAATTTGTTTGAAGTGCCACCGTTGTTTTATATTGGCGTTATATTAGTTTTAGTTTTAGATATTAATGATTGGGGGTTTGTTGGTTTAGCCTGGCTCTATTTATTGGCTAGGCTGGTACATGCGTATTATCATACAACATCAAACTTTCTTCCTTATCGAAGAAATGCGTTTTTAGTAAGTGTAGTTGTGCTTATTTTAATTTGGGCTAAGCTGACTTTTGAATTTGTGATAGTGACTTAGTAAAGGTCTTTACTCGGGCACACCTTGCCAAAGCATGTCATACCCAACTTCAAAGGTATTGTCACAGTATTCAGCTAGCTGATTAAACTTTTCATTAAAGAGTTTATCAGCGTGTGAGTTTTCGTGTTGTTCAAATGATTGCCAGTAAGTTACGATAACAATATCGCCCATATTTTGATCGAGCTTTTGTTTATCTGCTGGGGAAACTTCTTTAACCGTACCTTCATCAGAAATGAAGCCTGCGTTACGAAAAACTTGCCCGCCGATAAAACCACCGTTGTCGTTGCCGTAATTATTTTTAACGATGTTACACATCTCGCCGAGGAGCAATTCAACATCTTCAATGCTGATACCATCTTTTAAATCCACGACATTGAATAACATTTTGCACCCGAATGGGATTTCTATAGGATGAAACATACGCTGACCCTCTATGAATTATGAACATCCATTAAAGCAGATTTTAATGAAAATTACACTGATTCAGCCATTTTTATCGCCATCCGACTTTGTACAAAGGTCTTACATTAACGAGGGCATTTAAAGCGAGTTTTATTAGGGAAGTTAAGCTTTAAAGTTCGCATAGTATCGTTAGCAAGGTCGTCCTTTTTTAGTTTTTTAGCCGCACAAATTTTAATTTGTAAAGCGTCAATAATTGCAGGGGTGCCTTGGTGATGTTTAATGGTGTAATCAGCGCGGTTGAAAGCGGCTAGATAAGCACCACGGCTTAGATAGTATTTTGCGATATTGGCCTCTGTAGCGCCTAGCGAATTTTTTAGATAATGCATGCGCTTTCTGGCATCAGGTACATAAATGCTATTTTTGTGACGGGTTAATAACACGGAGAAATCTTGAAACGCTTCTTTTTGACGCACTTCATCAAAGTCCGAAAAGTTACGCGGGAAGACCTTATCAATAATACTACCACCACGATTAAAGTTGACTAAGCCCCTTAAATATAGCGCGTAATCCATACGCTTGCTATTTGGATACATTCTCATAAAGCGGTCGATGGTGTCTAAAGCAGTATCTGGCTCATCATATTTGTAATACGCAAAGGCTTGTTCTAACAATGACTGTTGCGCATAAACGCCTAGTGGGTATTTGGCTTCTAGCGCTTCGTAGCGTTTAATGGCTTCTTCGTAGTTTGCGGACTTTAGAGCTTTACGGGCAAATGTTAGTAACTGCTGGGCTGACTTACCATCGGTGTTTACACCTACGTTCGTTGTTTTTTGACTAGAGCAAGCACCTATCGAAAGGCTAAATAAAACAAAGAATAAAAGTTGCGTCACTGTACTAAATGATTTTTTATTAAGATTTTTCATAATGGCCCGAGTTAATTATCCTTACTTTCTTAAAATTATACAGCAATGCAAATTATATGACATAGTTGTTAGCGTTTCGACTTATAACCTAATTCCTAGTTAGAAAACATGATGATAGAAAAAGCCTTTAACGTCACGGCATATCCCAAAAATATTCTGATTAACCTACGGTGAAATGAATATTTTTAGAACATACTGTGAAATCAAATGCTTGCACTCTCATTTGCGTTTCTATCTGGGGATTAGGGTATAATCAACAAATGACAGAAGATCAAAAGACAAACACAGTACTAGATTATACCGTTCCTGAGTTGGTTTTAGGGGAGCGCTTAGACGTAATTGTGGCGCAACTATGCCCTCAATTCTCGCGTAGCCAATTACAAAAGTGGATTAAGTCGGGAGATATTTTATTAAACGGCAAAATATCCAAAACCCGCGATAAGGTTTATACCGATGACAGTATACGTGTGACCCCCGTATTATCAGAAAAAACCAGCGATAAACCAGAAGCGATTAAACTCGATATTGTTTATGAGGATGACGATTTATTGGTGATTAATAAACCCGTAGGGCTAGTGGTACACCCCGGTGCAGGCAACTTAACCGGCACATTAGTCAACGGCTTATTAGCGCACGATGAATCACAAAAAAACTTACCGCGCGCAGGTATCGTGCACCGTCTCGATAAAGATACCAGCGGCTTAATGATGGTCGCTAAAACCTTAGAAGCCCATACCGCGCTAGTTAACCAGCTGCAAGCGCGCGAGGTTAAACGTGAATACTTAGCGTTAGTTTCAGGCGAGGTCATTGCAGGGGCAACTATTGAAGCTAACATTGGCCGCCATCCGCGTGATCGAAAACGCATGAATGTAACGGCAATGGGTGGTAAAACAGCGATTACACATTACCGTATCGAACAGCGTTTATTAAAACATACCTTGTTACGGGTCAATTTAGAAACAGGGCGAACCCATCAGATTCGTGTACACCTCGCGTGGAAGCATATGCCCATAGTGGGTGATAAAACTTACGGAGGGCGAACTCGTGTACCTAAAGATATTGATGAAGAATTAAGAGTCGCGCTACAACAGTTTCCACGTCAAGCACTGCATGCGACACGTTTAACTATTATCCACCCCACAACGGATGAAGAAATATCATGGGAAGCAGGGATGCCTGATGATATGCAGGGTTTGGTAGAGTTGTTGAAAGAAGACAGCTGATTTTAGCCACGGAAGGACACGGAAAAGCGCGAAAGAAAAGATTTTAACCATGAAGAACATGAAGGGGAAACGGTTTATACTCTTATTAAGGCTTTTTTGTTTTCCTTCGTGAACTTCATGTGCTTCATGGTAAAGTCTTTTTTGTGTTTTCTAGCACCAGACCGGTATATTCACCGTCTTTTTTTCCGTGACTTTCGCGTCCTTCCGTGGCTAAAAAGTTTGTCAAACCTTCTTCTGCATACTCAACCAAAGCCCCAGTGCTATGCAAGCACCGCCAACGAGGTGGTAGAGTTGGATTTGTTCCCCTAAAAACACTACCGCCATGAGCGCGCCAAACAGTGGCATGAGATGGATAAACTGCCCACCGAGAGATGCACCTAGTTTTTGCATGCCGTAGTTCCATGCTAGGTATGACACTATTGAGGGGAAAATAGCGATATAAGCAAGTGCCTTAATCATCTCATTATTCCATGTAAGCGGGGCTTCGTTAAAAGGGTTAAAAAGGAATAGGGGCAGTAATACCAGTGTGCCTAAAACCATCATGCTACCAAGGAAAGGCATCGGGTCGAGTGCTTTAGGGCGCAGGTACTTTAATAAAATAGAATACAGCGCCCAGTCTAATGCGGCGAGCAGCATCCATAAATCGCCGGGGTTAATGGTCAGATTTTGTATGATGGTGGGATTAAGTTGCGTCAATATGACGATAACCCCGAGCAAAGAAACCAGCACACCCATAATTTGAATTTTGGAAATGACTTCTTTTAAAAAAACACCGCTTATGACTAGAATAAAAATAGGGATGAAAGAGTTTAACAAGGTGGCATTGGTTGCGGTGGTGGTTTGTAGCGCGATATAGGCAAGTGAGTTGAAAGCGGTAATGCTTAACACGGCCAATAATAGAATCTTTAAAAAATTAGCTTTGATAATCTGCCGTTGTTGCCAGATAGGTTTAACCACAAAGGGTAGTAAAATTAAGCTGGCAAAAAACCAACGCCAAAAGGATAAACTAATCGGTGCATGTTGGTTTGATACGGCTCTGCCAACGACAAAATTACCCGCCCAAAATAATGGCGGTAACATCATTATTAGATAGGGAAGGGCTTTTTTATTCATGGCTTAGTTGCTACTTTAATCATCTGCCATGGCTTGTAAGGTTTTAGAGGCAAACTCGCGACGATAAACCACTAACGAGACAAGTACGGTTGCAAAAATAAAGAGTGTAGGGTGAATAAACCAAGCCAATGCAGCTAATGCATATTCAAAACCACGCATGCCTTCAATAAAGTGACGTGTGGCGCGGTTGATAACAATACCCAAATTGTTGGCGTAAGAAAATAATTCTTCCTCAATATGAAAGGTATCAGGCGCGGCGCCGACCATAATAACGGTAGTATTGTATTGTCGCAATGACCACACCAGTTTGAAAAAAGCATAGATAAAGATGAGCACCAGCACGATTAACTTGAGTTTGGTAAATTCAGGGCTAACATGTTGTGCGTAGGGGATACCTTCAATAATGTTTATCACTTCATCAATTGCACCAAAAACAGCAATTAAACCCGCTAGTACTAATAAACTGGTGGAAGCAAAAAAAGACACACTGCGCATCAAATTACCAATCAGAGAGACATCTGGCATGCGGTTAGTACGCTCTAGCAAATGCAGCATCCATTGGTTGCGGTAAGTTTTAGAAATACTGCTGAGTGTGGTTTTTGCCGTATTTTTATAATGCCTGCCTATCCAAGTAATACTGTACCAAGCAGCAAAAAAGAAGACTAAGGAGAAAATATCTAAAGCAGTGATATCAATGGGCATGAGTTGTTTAATTTGATCAAAGAAAGAGTAAACAAAGTATAGGTTATTTTTTAATTTGGGGTGTTGATAATACCTTTTATTAAACAAAAAAATAGCGCATCAACATGATGCGCTATTTTAATACCTGAATCAGTGACTTCACTACGGCGCAGTACGCAAGCTATTGATTAATCAGGGTTTAAAAAATGCCCGCTTAAGGAATCTCTGAATAACCTAGTTGAGTTCTGCGAGCTTACAAGGTATCAAGTCCTAGGCGTATTTTTTGCGAATGGTCGTTCCCTTCGAAAAAAATAACAACAACGGAATTGATGCCTTGTAAGCTCGCCCTACGGGGCTTAGCCAAGCTTCCAATTTCTTCGTTATTGATTTAAACCATAGAATAACTATGCTTAAAATCAATGCCTCGAACTTAAAAACTTGGCGTTGCCAGAACTCAGCTAGGTTGTTCAGAGCTTCCTTAACCTAAGGGTGAAGCTAATATTTTTTAAAATCCCATGCTAAACCAATATCTTACGTTCTGTTATCCGTATTGAAGTCACGGATTCAGGTAATACTGAGTTGTTAAAAAATCAATTTAGGTCTTTTAAAATTACTACAGCACCACGTACTTGACCTACAGTGTAGCCTGTTGCTTTATCGTCAGGGTATAGCTCGGAAATTTTTGCCTGTACCTTAGCATCTATATTTGTGCCGTGACATTTGGTGCAAACTTCACCGACAGGTAATGCTTTCATGAAACGAAGTTGCTTTTTACCGTTATGCTCAACAATTTCAGAAAAGCCCATTTTTTTAACATCTTCACCTTTTGCTGCGCGTGCATCAAAGTCTTCTAAAACCGCTTTTTGCCATTCGTTAGGGATATTGATTGGGCTACGATTTTTAAGGCTAACGCGGCTGATGATTGCGTTAAATTCCTTCGCTTTTTCGGCTGCGATAGGGTTTGCTCTTGTATTACAAATATCTAAAGCATTAATCGGTCCGCCCGCTTTCATCGCGGCTTTTAATTCTGATTTTAATGCACCGCCGAAGGCTTTAGTGATTTTCTTCGCTTCATCAACAGCCGCTTTTTTATCAATTGCGCCAGATACATGATCAACCGCTTTTGTTGCCATTTCTCCCGCTTTAGCCGCTACTTCAGTCGATGCGCCTGCTGCTTCTGCAACTTCAGTGACTTTTTCAGCACCTTTGCTTGCAACATCTTTAGCAACATCTGTCACTTTATCACTGCCACCACAAGCGGTTAGCAAAACGCTAAGGCTAGATATAAGTACGAGTTTATTTATTGGGTTGTTCATGTTTCTTCCTTGAGTTGGTCAATCATTATAATAGTGAGGCGCGCGATGGTAACAAGTGTTTGACTATTTAGAAATGATAAATCTCAAAGCGTTGTCGTTATTTGCTACTTTGTAGGCAGTATTATCGTGGTGTTGTCGGTAGATAAACATCATAGCGGGTTGATTTTCCTGTAATTTCAAAGGCAGGTTTTATGGATTCTGTAAGTTTTTCTGCAAGGCGAGGGCGTTTAACCACGATACGTTTTTTGGCTTTAGTGAGAGCGTTAAGTAAAAGTGCTTCACTGTCATCATCTGTACCCACTATATCGTGAAAAAACTGCATTTCTTTTTTGACCTGCGCTGATTTATTTCGCTCAGGAAACATCGGGTCTAGGTAGATAACATCGGGTAGCGAATCGTTATCTAACAATTTTAGAACAGTGTTAGCATCTTGATTTAATAGTGTTATTCTCTTTAAAACTGTTTGTAACGCAGGGTCTGAATAAAGTGCTGCACGATTTAACGCATCCGCTAACAATGCATGAACAATCAGGTTGCGCTCAACCATGGTGACTTGAGCGCCAAGGCTTGCTAACACAAATGCATCGCCACCCATGCCAGCTGTTAAATCTAAAACGGTAGGATTTTGGGTTTTATGTAAGCCAATAGCTTTAGCAATATCTTGTCCCTTGCCACCACCGTGTAAACGACGGTGATTGGTTTTACCGCCTACAAAGTCGATATGGATAGACTCTATCTTTTGTTTTTTGCCTGTTTGGGTTATTTTGCGTAATTCAAGGTAATCTGTAGTGATGTGAAGTAGGTAACCCGCTTGAATCCGTGGATTGAGTAAGGGTAGCAAGGTCTTTTTGGCAAGTTGATCAAGCAGGCTTTTGGGGGTGCCTTTGTCGGCGCTGATGGCGAAAGCTGGGTTCATTATGTACGGCTTTGATAGAAACTATGGGAGTATAATCCATAAAATAGGGTTGAGCCATACTCGTTGAATTAAACCAACTGTCATTCGTAGGTTATATCTCTCGAAGTAGGGTTTGAGGGGCTGTAAATCCGAAGAAGTTTGGTTGGAGTTATTATTAAGAGTTAGCCTCGGCCAGGGATGATAACGTCGAAGTAACCTAATAGCTAAGGAACCTCTGAATAACCTAGCTGAATTCTGCAGGTTTACAAGGCATGAAGTCCTAGGCGTATTTTTTGAGAATGGTCATTCCCTTCACAAAACAACAATGGAATTGATGCCTTGTAAGACCGCAGAATTTTATGAGACTTGATTAGGATCTCCTTAAGACAGGGATCATTTGTCGTTAGCCGATATTATGAAGCCACCGGTTTTATCCGGTGGTCCTCACCGATTACTTAGTAAATGTTAAAACAAAACTAACGGGTACGGCAGTAGCAATTGAGGGCAATTTTGCTAGTTCTTGAAGCTTCTGAATACCAGCTACCAGCCCAAAATCAGATGCTTGAATCATGATCGGATTTTTACTACTCACGACAAGTTTGTCATCAGTTGTAACTGCGATCACACTAAACTCAATATCTTGTTTTTACCGTGTAAATTAAGGTTAAGTGTTCCTGTAACAATTGATACCCCATTTGTTGGTTTGTTCTCGATTTTTGCAGAAATGGTTGCCGTAGGGTTACTTTCAGTTTTAAATAGATGCTTCTGCATTCGCTCATTACGAATATCAATACCTGTATCTACGCTAGAAAGGTCAAGTTTAACAACTAGATCGCCTTCTTTAGAGAAAGAGCCTGATAGTTTATCAATAGTATGCACTTCACCCGCCGTTCCTTTTTTGATAGATACAAAACTTAAAGAGGAAAGAGAGTTATCAAGGGTCATAGACTCTACTGCTTTTTTTTCATGTGACCCTGCATATGATATTTGAGCGAAGGTTATCGAAACAAAGAGAGTAAGTAGTTTTAAAACTTTTTTCATATCAATTACCTATTTGTGAATTAATTTAATGTTTAGGAAGTCCTTGTATCAGTGGCGAAACAAAAGTGGCAGAATTTAATCATATTATCCTGTAATTTGACGATTTGTAATGATATAGATCTAGTCTATTGTTTCTTACCACTAATCATATTCGAAACTAAGCCTGACACTACAAATGCATGCAACTAGCGCCAAAGTCTAATCTTTTAATGTCCATTAACACAACCTTGTATTATTCGTACTTTTCCTGCTTTTGATAAATATCAAGAGTATCAGTCTTAACTGAAACCAAACTGAAACTTTAAGTCTTAAATAATGGAATGTTTTTACAGTGAAATTAGCACAGGCTGTCTTTATTAATGATTCTATATTTACTTTTTATCGTGATGTTAATCAACTAAGTATAATAATATCAGTATCTTACTCGGCTAGAGGCAAATAAACTCTTACAGAAAGCCCACCTAATTTAGATTGTGAAAATTCTATTTGGCCTGAATAAAGTTCAACCACATCTTTGACGATAGCTAAACCTAATCCTGTCCCCGCGATTGATTCATCAGCTCTTACGCCTCTTTGTGTTAGGGTTGATAATTGCTGCTGAGTGCAACCGTTACCATTATCTTCTATATGAATAATAACGTTTTTTTCTTGTTGCTTAATCGTGCAGTGAACGAGTCCAGCAGACCATTTGCACGCATTATCTAGCAGGTTTCCAAATAATTCTAGCATGTCATCACGATCAGCCGAGAAGGTTAAATTAGGCATGATATTACAGTCAAAATGGATTTCTTTATCATGATAAACACGTTGTAAAACGTTAATTAAGCCTTCAAGTTCCTTGTTTGGATAAAACCTTTGACCCGGAGCCCCAGCGCCGACTAGCTTGGCTCTTCTTAATTCACTTTCCATTAACTGGAGGATTTGTTGTGTGTTGAGTTGTAGTTCATCTCGTATGCCTTGTGATAATTTATTATCATCAGATTCGGCTAGCTGCATCAGTAAGTTTAGAGGGTGTTTAAGACTGTGCGCTAGATTGCCTGTAGAGTTGCGAGAGCGTTTAAGTTGCTTTGATAGTTGTTGAAGTAAGTGGTTAACCTCATCAACCAGCGGAACTATTTCACTAGGTACTTGCTTGGAGAGGCTGTTAATTTCCCCTGTTGATAAGGCCTGTAGCTGTTGTTTAATACCAGAAAGTGAACGCAGAGATTGACGTACAATCAAGCCTTGAATGAATAATAAAACTATAAAAATAGCCACAGCTGCAATGGCAAAATAAAGATTGAAAGTACGCAATGCCGATAATAAAGCATTGGTATCCTCGGCGACGGTGATTGTAATATTATGATTAAAGCGCTTAAAGCGGGAAGACCATTGCAATAAGCGTTGCCCATCAGGACCATCAATATTTTGAATAATAATTTGTCCTGTATTTACGGGGGGATGCTGTAAGGTTTGATCCCAGAGAGAGTGTGAGCGTAGTGTAAATTTACCACTACTAACGACATAATAATGCCCTGAATAAACCTGTTGATAAATATGCCCCACTTGCAAGTTCTTCAAACTAAGGTTGTCTTGCGGTGACTGTTGTAATCCAGAAAGTAATGCTTGAGCATCATGCTCTAAGCGCGTCAGCATCATATTTGTTGTAATATGGCTAATACTGGTGTTGATCAACCACCATACCAATGCAGTAAGTACTAGTAGGCTTATCCCTAAACCCAAATGAAGGCGATTTTGTAATGATTTCACTGGGTTTTCTCAGGAAATACATAGCCTTGTTGGCGACGGGTTTGCAAAATATGCTTACCCAGTTTATTGCGTAAGCGTCTTACATAAACTTCTATAACATTTCCATCACGCTCTGTATCACCCTCGTAGACATGTTCGATGAGACGATTTTTAGATAAGACTGCGTCTGGGTGCGTCATAAAATAATGTAACAAGCGAAATTCAATATTCGTCAGTTTATGCTTTGTTCCATCTGCTGTTGTAACCGTTTGAGCTTCATTATTCAGCGTAATCCCTGCTAAACTCAAATCTGTGGATGCTTCGCCATGGCTACGACGAATCAAAGCACTAACTCTTGCAAGTAACTCTTGCATGTAAAAAGGCTTGCCAAGGTAGTCATCAGCGCCTATTTGGAGCCCATCAACGCGTTCACTCCAACCGTTTCTTGCGGTTAAAATTAGCACTGGGGTTTTATTTCCCTTGCGGCGCCAGTTTTTTAACACCTCTAAACCTGTTCGTTGTGGTAAACCTAAATCAAGAACTATTATTTCGTAAGGTTCTTCGTCCCCCTTAAATTCACCATCAACACCATTATCAGCAATATCGACTGCATAGCCAAATTTATAGAGGGCTGATTTAACCTGAGCTGATAACTTGGGGTCGTCTTCAACTAATAGTACCCGCATTAGTCTTGCTCCTTTTTAATCATCACGCCACTAACAGCATCGACTTTTAATTCCCAAACAATGCCTTTTTTATCAAGTATTTCAAGATCATAGATTAAGTGCTTATCTTTATGTTCAAGCTCTACTTCGAGTATTCTTCCTTGTATTTGTCCACGGGCTATTTTCAGTATTTGTTCTAAGGGGAGGATTTCACCCATGCGTAACAATTTATAAGCCTTATCATGATCGTCATCAGCAAAATTATTAGTAGAACTAATCAGCATGAAACTTATGATGGTAGACAGAATTAATCGTCGTCCCATCGTCCTACCCCAGGTATATTAACCGCATCATCATCATATGAACCTTTTTCAGCATAGGTGTGACAAGTGGCACATTTACTAAATGAACCTAGCTTAGGGTTATCTTTCACCATGCGTTTTGGTATCTCATTATGTTTGCGAATAAAGTATGGTGTTTCTGTAATACGTAAAGGTGAATCCGTTTTACTCAATGAATTCATTATACGTCTTGATCGTTTGTAATTAGCGTGATCAGCAGCATTTTTAACAAGGTATTGGGTTAATTTAGTTTGTACATCCT
>Ga0256840_1002957_pt1 | contig 14293 bp, 15 predicted proteins | sample 355202metaG_FD_185969 | JGI IMG/M metagenome (GOLD analysis project Ga0256840, IMG submission 185969) | Hydrothermal vent microbial communities from Mid Atlantic Ridge, Atlantic Ocean - 355-202 | ecosystem: Environmental > Aquatic > Marine > Hydrothermal vents | place: Atlantic Ocean: Mid...
CAAGACCACCTTCTTCAACTGCCTGACCGGCCTCTATCGGCCCACGGCCGGCGACCTGCTCCTGACCCCGCCCGGCGGCGGGACCAGGCGCCTCAACGGTCTCAAGCCCAACCACGTCACCATGCAGGGCCTGGCCCGCACCTTTCAGAACATCCGGCTCTTTCCCAACATGACCGTGCTCGAAAACGTGATGATCGGCCGCCACTGCCGTACCCGGGCCCGGGTCCTGGGTGCCATTTTCCGTGACCGCAGGACCCGGCAGGAGGAGAGAGAGATCGTGGCCCTGAGCGTTTCCATCCTCAAGGAGCTGGGCCTTGGCGACATGATCAACGAATTTGCCAAGAACCTGCCCTACGGTGCCCAGCGGCGGCTGGAGATCGCCCGTGCCCTGGCCACCGATCCCCTGGTCCTGCTCCTGGACGAACCCGCCGCCGGCATGAATCCCCAGGAGACCCGCGAACTGGACGAACTGATCCGACGCATCAGGGACAAGGGACTCTCCATCCTGCTCATTGAACATGACATGAAACTGGTCATGAGCCTGTCCGACTATATCTTTGTCATGGACTACGGGAAAAAGATCGCCGAGGGCACACCGGAGGAGATACGGACCAACCCGGCGGTGATCAAGGCCTACCTGGGGGAGGACATGGATGATGCTTGAACTGCGGAAGGTCAGCACCTATTACGGCAACATCCAGGCCCTGCATGACATTGATCTCAAGGTCGAGGAAGGAGAGATCATCACCCTCATCGGCGCCAACGGAGCGGGAAAATCGACGACACTGATGTCAATCAGTGGTATTGTGCCTCCAAAGAGGGGGGAGATCCTCTTCCGGGGCCGGCCCATCCACGAGCTGTCCGCCGATCGGATCGTGGCCCTGGGCATCTGCCAGGTGCCCGAGGGCCGCCACATCTTTCCGGACCTGACCGTGGCCGAGAACCTGGACATGGGCGCCTTTCTCCGCCGGGACCGGAGGGGCATTGCCCGCGATCTCGACTATGTCTACACCCTGTTCCCCATCCTCAGGGAACGGCGGAACCAGCCGGGCGGCAACCTGTCGGGCGGTGAACAGCAGATGCTGGCCATCTCCAGGGCCCTGATGGCCCGGCCCCGGCTCCTGCTGCTCGACGAGCCTTCCATGGGGCTGGCGCCCCTGGTGACCAGGCAGATCTTCGGGATCATCCGCCAGATCAACCGGGAGCAGAACACCACCATCTTCCTGGTCGAACAGAACGCCAACCTGGCGCTCAAGGTGGCGGACCGCGGCTATGTCCTGGAGACCGGCCGCATCACCATCCACGACCGGGCCGGGGCCCTGCGCGCCAACAGGGACGTGCAGAAGGCCTACCTGGGAATCTAGCCATCATGGATCCATCGTGAAACAGATCAGAGTCGGAGTCATAGGAGTGGGCTACCTGGGTCGTTTCCACGCCCAGAAATATGCAGCCATGAAGGATGTTGACCTGGCGGGCGTGGCCGACGTGGACAGCAGGCGGGCCGGGGAGATCGCCCGGGAATGCGGCACCACGCCCTTTACCGATTACCGCGCCCTGCTGGACCGGATCGATGCCGCATCCGTCGTGGTGCCCACGGTACACCATCACGAGGTGGCCCTTGCCTGCATCGAGCGCGGCATCGACATCCTGGTGGAAAAGCCCATCACCACCACGGTTGCGGAAGCAGACGATCTCATTGCCCGGGCCGCGGCAAAAGACCTCATCCTGCAGGTCGGCCATCTCGAACGGTTCAACCCGGCCGTGCTGGCCATGCAGCCCCTGCTCCACCATCCCCTTTTCATCGAGGCCCACCGCATCTCTGTGTTCAAGAACCGGGGCACGGACGTTGATGTGATCCTGGACCTGATGATCCACGACATTGACATCATCCTCTCCATCATCGACGCTCCAATCGAGACCATCCATACCGCGGGCGCGCCGGTGATCACGCCGCTGACCGACATCGCCAACGCGCGCCTGATCTTTGCCAACGGCTGTACCGCCAATGTGACCGTGAGCCGCATCTCCATGGACAACATGCGGCGGATGCGGATCTTCCAGCCCGGCCGCTACCTGTCCGTGGATTTTTCCAAGAAAGAGGTCATGTCCATCACCCTGAAAGAGGGTGCCCGGAATGGCCAGCCCCTGCCGGAGATCCGAAAGCACGGCTTTGCGGACCAGGACATCCTCGAGCTGGAGCTGACCGACTTCATTGCCAATGTCCGCAGGCGTGCCCGACCCCTGGTCGGCGGCCAGGAGGGACGACGCGCCCTGAAGGTGGCCCTGGAGGTGGTACAGCAGGTCAACGAGAACCGGGCGCGGGTGGAGAAGCTGCTCGGCGGCAGGCCCGATTTTGCAGGTCTCCACCATCACTGAGCCACAGAGAGCCTGCCCCATGTCCACCCGCTCCCCCGGCCGGCACGTCATGATCATCGCCGGCGAGGCCTCAGGTGACATGCACGGCGCCCGCCTGGTGCGGGCTATGCAGGAGCTGGATCCCCATCTTGCGTTCAGCGGCATGGGCGGCCGCGAACTGGCCGCAGCCGGGGTTGAGCTGCTCTATGACGCGTCCAGGCTGGCCGTGGTGGGCGTGACCGAGGTCCTCGGACACCTGGGCGACATCCTCGCCGCCCGCCGTCTGCTGCTTGCGCGGATGCGCAGCCGGCGCCCCTGCCTGCTGATCCTCATCGACTATCCCGATTTCAACCTCCTCCTGGCGGCAAAGGCCAGGAAGCTCGACATCCCTGTCTTTTACTATATCAGTCCCCAGGTCTGGGCCTGGCGCAGCGGCCGGGTGAAGAAGATCGGCCGCCTCACCGACCGGGTGGGGGTGATCCTGCCCTTTGAACAGGAGTTCTATGCCCGGCGCGGCGTCAAGGTGGATTTTGTCGGCCATCCGCTCATGGACGCCGTACGGACCTCCATGTCGCGCGACCAGTTTCTGGCCCGCCACCAGATCCCTCCCCACGCCAAGGTCATCGGCCTGCTGCCCGGCAGCCGCCGCCGGGAGATCAGCTCGCTCCTGCCCGACTTTCTGGCCGCGGCGGACCGCCTCGCCAGGGCACGGGGCGACGAGTGCGTCTTTCTCATCCCCCGCGCCTCCACCGTGTCCCGCCGCCTCCTGGAGGAACACGGACTCGGCCGCTATGAGCGCCGCATCTGCTGCCGGGTGGTGGACGAAGACCGCTACGACCTCATGGCGGCCTGCGACGCCGTGGTGGCGGCATCAGGTACGGTCACTCTGGAACTGGCCATCCTGGGCACTCCGGCGGTGGTCACCTACCGGGTCTCACCCCGGACCTATTTCCTGGGAAGACTGCTGATCCGCAATATCGAATTCTTTTCCCTGGTCAACCTGGTGGCGGACCGGCAAGTGGTGCCCGAACTCCTCCAGCACGAGGTGACCCCGGAAAACATCGCCGCGGAACTGGAGAAGATAGCCTGGGATGTGCATGTCCACGCCAGGATCAGGGAGGGCCTGGCCGAGGTGACCGCCCGGCTCGGCGGCCGTGGCGCCTCACGGCGGGCGGCCCGCATCGCCCTGGAGACCGCGACCTGAAGGATGTGCAGAAAAAATTCTCAATTTTCCCGCCGAGCCTGTGCACATCCTGCCGGCTGTGCTATACTTGACCAGGCATCAGCAATCGGCAGGGAGACCGCGCTTCTCCGGGCAGTCCCGGGCCGGACTCTCACCTCCATGAAGATACCACCGTAAGAATGCAACGATTCCTGTTCCTTGTCCTGCTCGGCATCCTCCTTGCCGTCAGCATCACCCTCCCGGTCGCCGCGGGCACGGATCCGGTTCCCCCCACCGGCAAGGTCCTGGGCGGCACCGACACCGCTCCCGGCTCCTGGCCCTGGATGGTTGCCCTGCTCAATGCCGCTGAACCGGATCTCTACTATGCCCAGTTCTGCGGCGGCGCCCTGATCAGCGCAGACTGGGTGGTGACCGCGGCCCACTGCGTGGCTTCCGCCGATGCCGACGACATCGACGTGGCCATCGGCATCCGTGACCTGAACAACTTCAACGGTCCCCGGCTGGCGGTGAACGCCATCGTGGTTCACCCGGCCTTCAGCACCACCAGCCTGACCAACGACATCGCCCTGCTCAGGCTGGCCACACCCGCCGCTGTCGAACCCCTCACCCTCTTTAGCGGCCAGTCCCGGGACAATACGCCACCTTCGCTGCTGGGCAGATCGACGACCCTCCTCGGCTGGGGGCTCTACAATACCAGCGGCTACCCCTACTTTCCCGGTATCCTGCAGCAGGTCGATCTGCCGGTCGTAAGCGACAGCCTCTGCAGCAGCGCCTTCGGCATCCCCCTGGCCGATTCCCAGATCTGTGCCGGGTATACAGTGGGCAAGGATGCCTGCCGGGGTGATTCCGGCGGTCCCCTGCTGGTGCAGGTGGACAACCGCTGGGCCCATGCCGGCCTGGTCTCCTACGGCACCAACTGCCTGCAGCAGGGTGGTTTCTACGGGGTCTATACCCGGACATCATCCTTCATCGGCTTTATCAGGCACTATGTTCCCGATGTCCGCCTGACCTCGGAAACCCCGCCGGGTCTCCCCTGGCTCCTGCTGCTCATGAGGTGAACCATCCCATGTGCCACGGGAACAGCAAGGCCGACAGGAGATCAGACCACAGGGATACGGACTGGGAAAGGGCGGTCCGCCTGCCCATCGACGGCATTCTGGACCTGCATGCCTTTGCCCCCGGCGACGTGAGGCACCTGGTCCCCGACTACCTGGATGAATGCCGTCGTCTCGGCATCCACCAGGTACGGATCATTCACGGCAAGGGCAACGGCAGCCTGCGACGGACCGTGCATGCCATCCTGGAGCGTACTGCCTCAGTCCACGCCTACCGGATCGCTGACCTGGATGCGGGATCCTGGGGCGCGACCCTGGTTGAGCTGAAAAGGGCCTTATGACCGCAGACCTCCATCACAAGAGCCGTACCCACCTTGGCCGCTATCTCTGGGCCACCATGCTGCCCATCGTTCTCCTGTCAGCCTCGCTTTCTGTCGTGTTCTACGAGCAGATCCGCCTCTCCAGGCTGACCAGGAGGGAGATCGGGGGCGTTGCCGCCATCCACCTGCTCTACCAGAGCCTGACTGATCTGCAGAAGATCCGGGGCCTGACCCAGATGGCCCTCTGGAAGACCGAAGACGTGGGGGAGGACCTGGCACGGATCAGGCAGCAGTTTCTCGACCGGCTCCACCAGCCCGACTGGCGGCAGAAGGTCCATTTCTTTCATCTTGAAAACGAGACCCGGACCCTGGAGAACAGGGCGGCCCAGCTCTTCCGCATGGATCCCGCCGATACACCCTTCATCGACCTTTTTGGAGAATACAGCCGGCTCATCTCCAGGATCCTCCGCCTCATGCAGCTCACCGCCGACCGGTCGCAACTGATCCTTGATCCCGAGCTGGATACCTATTATCTCATCGACATCCTGGTGAAACAGATCCCCTATCTTGCCGAGGCCATCGGCCGGCTGCGCGGCATGGGCAGCGGTTTCCTGGCCAAGGGCAGCATCACCGAACAGGAGGCCGAACGGCTGCAGAGTTATCACTCCGTGATCGCGGCGCGCATGGAGACCATCCGCGACGAACAGGTAATCCTGGCCAAGGTCGCCCCCAACCTGACCAGGGAACTGGAGCTTCTGCCGCCGCAGCTCGACGATATCATCGCCACCCTCTGCCAGCAATGCCAGGTCATGGAAGGCAAAGAACCCGGCACTCGCATGGAGCCCAGGGATTTTTTCCTCCTTGCCACCCAGGCCATCGACCAACTCGCGCCCCCTTACCGGGAGGGCATCTTTCTCCTCAAATCCCGTCTCCGGCAACGGCAGAACCACCATCTCTGGCAGGGTGGGGTCATCTTCTGCGGCAGCGCCATCGCCATCCTGCTGATGCTCTATTTCAACCGCTCCTTCTATATCCGCAACCTGCGACTGCAGGAACAACTCTCGGAGCTGTCCGTCACCGACCAGCTCACCGGCCTCCACAACCGGCGTCATCTTCTGGCCGTCTTCCCGCGCCAGCTCCGCCACGCCCTGCGCCACCGGCAACACCTCTTTCTCGGTTTCCTGGATGTTGATCATTTCAAGCGCTACAACGATATCTATGGCCACACCGAAGGGGACCAGGTCCTGCAGCAGATCGCCACCACCATGAACAGTGTCCTGCGGCGGGCCGGAGACTACTGTTTCCGTATCGGCGGCGAGGAGTTCTGCATCCTGTTCACGGAAGAGAACATGGAAAAAGCCATGGAACTGGCCGAACGGTTGCGCCATGCCCTGGAGCAGCAGCGCATTCCCCATGAGGGCAACATCCCCTGGGGCATCGTCACCATCTCCCTGGGACTGGTCAAGGTGCCCGACGAGCCAGGCTGCAGGCTGGAAGAACTGATGAGCCGGGCCGACCAGGCGCTGTACACGGCAAAGGAGAAGGGCAGGAACCGCTGCGAGACCGGCTGAAAGGAAGCAAAAGGGGAAAGACCCTGAACGTATCAAATTTTCAGGTGGTTGCCGATAGCGGTAAACTATCAGGCAGATCAGCACGCCGGCTGCGTTGCCGGAGCTGCCGGACTATCTGGAAAAAACGAAAAACGCGTCAGGAGGGATCGTCCTGCGGGCCTGCGGACGGCTGCATGGGCTCGACCAGGCCGTGTTCCGCCGCCAGTTGCCGGACCGTGATCATGAAGGTGGAGGGCATGGGGAGGGGGCGTTCCTCCTCCAGGATGCCCAGGGCCCTGGCCATGAGCAGGCTGGGGATGGAATGGATGCCCTCCTGGTTGTCGCAGATGGTCTGCATGCGCAGGGCGTCGGTGAGATGCGGTGTCAGCTGCGAACAGCGGCCGGCAAGGCCACGCAGCTCCTCCTCGACCAGCTCCCGGTTGTGGCGGGCGAACTCGGCCACCTCGGGATCAGAGGGGTGGGTGCCGAACAGGTTGTTGACCACGGCGCCGGCCAGCCTGGTGTGGTGCCGGCCGGACCGCTCCTGGTAGCGGAGCGCGATATTCTCCTTCAGGGTCCGGAAGAGAATCATCTGCACCATGAACACGGCCTCACGCATCACCGGAATGATCCGGCTGTCGATACGCTGTTCTTCCTCCCGGGGGATGTCGGGTTCACCGCTCACAGGATCACCTTGACCGCCGGATGGTCGCCCAGGACCTCGTAGAGACGCAACCGGTTGAAATCGCTGTACACCGTAACCTCCAGGTTCAGACTGACGTAGCGACCGCCCCGGCTGACCCGTGAATCGCTGACACTGTAGGGGGCATCGCCAAGGCAGGCGGCAATGGCCTCGCGCACCGCCTGCCGTTCCGTGCCGATCACCTTGTACTGCCAGACACAGGGATACTCGATCTCCGGCCGGCAGCCGCCCGGGAAGTGTGTGGGAAGTTTTTCCATAACCCCCTTTTATAGCGCAGGTTCATCACCATGACAACCGGAAAGAAGATTCCTGCCCCTGTTTTAGGTATTCCTCTTTTGCGGACCAGGATGCTATAGTAAAGAAACCTTCAGCATCCTGGATCTTTTCTGGAGACAGCCCATGATCAAACGCGTCCTTGTCGCTGCCGGCCCGTCTGTCCTTTCCCGCTTCTGCGCAGAGAACAGCACCGACTTCGAGTTCACCTGCGCCGAAACCGCTGCCGACGCCCTGGCCGCCCTCGACGGCTCCAGGCAGCACAGTGTCCTCATCAGCACCATGGCCCTGCCGGACATGGAGATCAGCGAATTCCTGGAACAGGCGGCCCGGCTCTCCAGGACCAGCCGGATCCTGCTGGTGGACAGGGAAGAGAACGACGCGGCCATGGAGCTGGCCAACCGGTACGGCATCTTCCGCCTGCTGCCGGTAACCTGCGATGACGGGATGCTGGCAACCGCCCTCAACGATGCGGCCCGCCAGTTCTGCCTGGTGGTCCGCGAGCGGCAGATGCGGGAAAAGATCAAAGAACTCTCCCCCACCGATGCGCTCACCGGCTGCTACACGCCCCGGTATCTCCGCGAACGGCTGACCACGGAGCTGCAGCGCTCGGTGCGCTACTCCCACTACCTTTCGGTGATCTTCGGTGATATCGACAGGCTGAAGGAGATCAACGACACCCACGGCCACCGGGTCGGCGACCAGGTGCTGACCGGGTTTTCCCTGGCCGCCATGCAGGTGATCCGGGAAGGCGTGGACTGGATCACCCGCTGGGATGAGGACGCCTTTATCATTGTCCTGCCCGAGACACCGATCCGGGGCGCCGGCATTGTTGCCGAACGGCTGCGGGGCCTGGTCGCGGACCTGGACATCCGCGACCGTGACACCCGGATACAGGTCACGGCCAGTTTCGGCGTCTCCGGATTTGCACCGGAGATCCCGGAACGTAACTGCCGGGTCCGTGACCTGCTGACCATTGCCGGCCGCTGCCTGGCCCAGGCCAAGGCCGGCGGCAACCGGGTCCTCTGCTGCCCCTGACCCTCCGCTGCTCCGGTACGCCCTGCCTGCCGGCAGCCCCCTATTGTCCCTGCCGGCTCCTGCCGTTGATAAGCGTGATCTGCTCGTTGAGCGTCCACAGGTCATAGATATACCCAAGGCCGAAGAGACCGCCGGTGAACAGGTAGATGATCCCGGAGCTCCACTTGCCCAGGTACATGCGGTGGACCCCGAAGAATCCCAGGAAGACCAGCAGCAGCCAGGCCAGGTCATAATCGATGGGCCCGGGGATGAAGCGGATCTCCGCCTGTCGCTCCATGGAGGGAATCAGAAAGAGATCCACGATCCAGCCGATGAGAAACAGCCCCAGGGTGAAAAAATAGACGGTGCCCGAGATCGGCTTGCCGTAATAGAACCGGTGTGCGCCGAGAAAACCGAAAATCCAGAGGATGTACCCGATGATCAGGCTGTGGGTGAAACGTTCTTCCATGGCAGTTTTCCTGTAATCTTCTGTTGCAATCGTTTGATCCGCCCAACTGATCCTCTGATGTCTTCAGCACGGATCCCGCCGCTGGCAAGCAACTCCTCAATGGCCGTGATCCCCTCGGCCAGAGCCTCCTGCCGGCGGACGAGGTTGTTGCCGACAATCAACAGATCCACCCCGGCCCGCACCGCCATGGCCACGGCCTCGCCATAGCCCCAGCGGTCGGAGATGGCCCGCATCTGCAGGTCATCACTGATCACCACCCCGGCAAATCCGAGTTGCCGGCGCAGCAGGCCGCGGATGATCCGCGGTGACAGGGTGGCCGGCAGGGCCCGTGTATCGAGATCGCTCTGCACCACGTGCGCGGTCATCACCGCGTCGGCCAGGCCTAAACGGATCAGGGCGGCAAAGGGCTCGAGTTCACTGTGGCGCCACCTGGACGTGACATCGACGAATCCCAGGTGCGAGTCCGCACCGCCACTGCCGTGACCGGGGAAATGCTTGAGACAGCAGGCAATGCCATGGCCGTGATGGGCAGTGATAAATGCGGCGGCATGGCGGGTGACAGTGGCGGGATCGGCAGCGAAACTTCGTTCGTACCTGCCGATGATCGGGTTGTCCGGATTGAGATCCAGATCCACCACCGGCGCCAGATTCAGATTGATGCCAACGCCGGCCAGAGTGGCGGCCATGCGCTCCGCCCGGCGACGGGTGCCGGCCGCCTCCCCCCTGCCCATTTCCGCTGCTGACAGGGTGGGCGGAAAACCGTCCTCTTCCTTCAGGCGGCAGACCCGCCCCCCCTCCTGGTCCACGGCAATGAGCAGAGAACCGCCGGCATATCCCTGCAGAGTACGGGTCAGATCCTGCAATTGACCGGGATCACGTATATTCTGGATCGAGCCGTCCACGTTGCGGTCAAAGAGGATCACCCCGCCCGGTCCCTCTCCCCGGACCAGGGCCTGAACCAGCCAGTGGTCCTCGCCAACGGTGCAGCCGTCAAAGCCCACCATGAACATCCTGCCGATATCTCTTCTGTTCACCATCCTGTTATCCGCAGCAGACAATGCAGGCCCGCACCCCAGGCCATGACCGCCAGGACGCAGGGGACCAGGTAGCGGTAGGTATCGGCAAGAGGAGCGAAAAAATATTTCCTGGTCAGGATGTAGCAGAGATGCACCGGCGAGAGCATCATGCCGCCATAGCCCATGCTGAAGGCCAGGACCAGTGCCGCGCCCTCGCTGATGGAGGGGTCGGCGGCGGCAAGGCCAACCACCAGGGGAAAGGCCGGACCGGCGAAACCGATGGCCAGGCCGGTGACCAGGCCGGCGAGAAAAGGCAGAAAGGCGATGATCAGCTCCACCGGAATCTGCGAGGCCACGAGCTGACGGCCGGCGGCGGGCAGAAGTTCCGAGGCCTCCAGCATGCCCTGGAACAGCATCACCCCGGCCAGGGTGAAGATCACGCTTGCGGTCTTGGCGGTGGCAAGCCGGGAAAAGAGACGTGGTCCCCCGTCCCTGCCGGCACCACGCGTAATGAGGGCCAGGGCCACCACCAGGCCGGCGAGCATGGCCAGCAGTTTATCGGTGGTGGGTGAGGCCTGGGGCAGCAGCCGGGCCACGGTGGCGGGCAGCAGCAGGGTGGCGGCGACGATGATCAGGATGGGGGCCAGCACGGACAACAGGCTTCCTCCTGCAGGCGGCGGACTCCCGGCCGGGTCCCGGAGGACGTCGAGGCGACGCCTGAGAAGAAAAAACCAGCCCGCACCGATGCTCACCGCCGTGAACGGAACCTGGAGAAGGAAAAAATGCCAGGTGGAGAGACTGAAAATGGAGAGGCTGACGATGACCACGGGATAGAGGGGCCACCAGTATTCCAGGACATGACGGAACCAGTAGTTGACCGAGGCCTTCCAGGCCGCCGGCAGGTCGCGGTCCCGCAGGCTCTCCCCCACCAGGGGCGCAGAAAACAGGGCGCCGCCGGGCATGGGCACAAGACCGATGACCGCGGGAATCAGGACCAGGCCCAGGGCGCGGCCGTTGTGCCCTCCCAGGCGCCGGGCTGCGGCAAGGATGACCCGGGCGCTGCGCTCCGAGGCCATGAAGTGACCGAACTCGAGGATCAGGGTGATGTTGAGCAGCAGGAGCCAGAGCTCGGGAGCGGTCAGGGCATAGGCCAGATCACCGGCAGCGGCGGCCATGGACCTGCCGGCCCAGAGATCGATGCCCAGTCCGCCGGCCAGCAGGGCCAGCCCCAGGGGCAGGCCGATCCGGTTGAGGAGCAGGATCAGCAGGAAGACGATCAGGATCCTGGCCACCGGCGAGACAGTGAACAGCAGGGAAAAGGTCACAGCCCACCCCCTGTCATCTTCCCGACACCCGGGACGAATTCCGCAACATCCGCCCTGGCCCGGCAGGCAGCCAAGATCTCAATATATTGAAATTACAACACATGCACAACATCCTTTCCCATGGCACACTTTTCGCTAACAACGAGGTAATCAGAACTTCAGGTCGCCCGTTTCTGTCCGGAAAACCGGAATCATCTGCCCTGTACCCGAACCGAGACCCCATGGAAGCAAAAACAGACCTCATACCCGACAGAGACGACCGGCTCCGCCTGGACGCGCTGCTCAGCGAACTGAGCCATTACCGGCGCCAGTCGGAGCGGTTGCGCAAGGTCAACGAGCTCTATGGCCGCATGGCAGGGCTGCTCGACCTGCCGACCATGATCGAGACCTACTCCATCTGGCTGGCCCAGTATGTGGGCCATGAACTGATCGGTTACCACAATCTTGACCGCCAGCGGATGCACATGTACTGTTCCTGCCATGGCCCGCGGCGGCGCCAGGTGATCGAGATCGCGGAAAACCGGCTCCGGGAACCGGACGACAGCGGCCGGCAGTACTTCACCGAAACGGGAGGATTCTTCTCCCACACCTGGTCCTTCACCTCGGAGGGCTGCTGCGGCGTCCTGGTCCTGCTGCGCCGGGACAACCACATTTCCGGGGAGGAAATGGAGCTGATCAGCGACTCGCTTCCCATCCTGGCCGACCCCCTCAAACGGGCCCTGGACTATGAGGAGATCTTTGCCCAGGCCCGTCGCGACCCCTTGACCGGCCTGCCCAACCGGCTGGTCTTCGAGGAGCGCATCGGCTGCATCATGGAACAGGCCCGCCGGCACCATCATCCGCTGACCCTGGCGGCCCTGGACCTGGACCATTTCAAGGAGATCAACGACACCATGGGGCACCTGCGCGGCGACGAGGTCCTGAAACTGGTGGCCGATGCCCTGCAGGAGCAGATCCGCCTTACCGACCTGCTGGTCCGCATGGGTGGCGACGAGTTCCTGGTGGTCCTGCCGGACACGGACATGAACGCGGCCCGCTCCCTTGGTGAACGGCTCTGCCGCGCCGTGGACGCGCTGAATATCCGGGCCGGCTCGGGGAAGCTCGGTATCAGCATCGGCCTTGCCCAGTGGACACCGGGCATGGACAGGGACCGGTGGCTGGAGAAGGCCGACGACATTCTCTACCAGGCCAAGGCCGGCGGCCGTGCCCGGGTGGCGATGGTCAACTGAACACGCCGCAGACGCCCCCTCCCCTAGCGCCTGCGCAGGAGACACTGCCAGAACCGTGGCGCCGGCTCAAGCCTCGATTCGATGAGACAGGCCTCCAGGCTCAGAATCTTGAACACCGGTTCCACCGCGGTGACGATCTCGCCTGCTGTCAGCCGGGGCGGCCCCTTGTCCCGCACCCGGTCATCGGCATTGCCGACCAGGCTCAGCCAGATGCCGTCTGCCGCCAGGCAGGACGCGACCCGGCGGGCAAAGGCGGCCCGGCCCTCATCACCGGCCGCGGCATGAAAACATCCCCTGTCAAAGACAAAGATGGCGGATCCGGCCTCCATGGGACAGGTCAGAAAATCGTCACGAAGAAACCGACAGGATACGCCGGCTGCAGCGGCCCGTTCCCGGGCGATCTCCACGGCCCTGGCCGAGATATCGAGACCGATGGCGTCAAAGCCCTGCCGGGCGAGCCAGATGGTGTTGGTGCCGGTGCCGCAGCCCACGTCCAGGACCGTGCCCCTGCGGACGGGCCAGCGGGAGACCGTCCGTACCAGATAGATGTCGGGCCGGCCGGTGTCCCACGGCAGGTCGTCGTCGGAATAGCGCTGCTCCCAGTGCTGGCGGCCGTCTCTCCTGTCGGCCACGGTCAGTCCCTCTCCTCGATCCTGACGGCGAGGGGAATGGAATGGAGACTCTTGCTCTGCTGCTCGGTGCTGCCGAGTTTCCACTCGGTACAGACCGCCTCGCCGTCCAGTAGCTTTTCGATATCCCGGACCAGCCCCTCGACATTGATCACCGGGTGGCGGGAGAAGACCTCGGGCAGGCCATAGGTCAGATTGCAGACCAGACAGCAGCCGGGCCGCTCGTGCAGGTCCAGAGAAAAACGCAGTGTCCTGCCAGGTTCATCAAATCCCCGGTACTGCAGCCTGATATCGTAGGCGCCCTCGCCGGCATCGCCGAACAGGGCCTCGAAAAAGTCATTGGTCCGGCTGGCGGGAAACAGGTCGGCCAGGGTATCCTCTGAAAACAGGGTATCCAGTTTTTCCTTGTTCATGGTCATAGAGATATTGCGGTTGAGTTACACCCGGAAAGGGGCAGATCGGCAGCTCCGGCGTTTCTGGTGATCAGCATCGGCCGGACACGGGCGGAATCCGTATACTCTGCCCGGCTGGCGATTCTATTCAGTCGGTCTGCCCCTGTCAACAGACAAAAAAGGCTCTGGCCGGGACATATATGTTCAGCAGCACGCCATCCGGAGTCTTCGCTCACCTGCGCTCGCTCGCTGCTGGCCGCATAGCGGGCTATCGGAGTCTCGCAGCGCTCGCTTGCCTGACGGCCGGCCACGATCACGCACAGCTGACGCATTGCTGAACCTATGCAAAAAAAATTCAGTTATTTCATATAGTTACCCACACCAGCGAACTGTTACCCGTGCTGCACCCCCATCAATTTGCGACATCTGACAAAGGATCCTGCCATGATGCATCTCCCTGATCAACCGGCCCCGCGCCGGACGAGCAACCGCCCGGTCACGACCGTTGTCGAGCCGGCCCCTGTCCCGCGCCGCCCGGTCCTGTGGTGGTGCAGCCTGTTCATCCTCCTGGCCCTGCTCCTGCCCGCCCGGCCCCTCTCTGCCCGGCCCGGGTGGCGGTTCCACGGCCCGGTCGCCCAAGGCGGCCAGATCGACGCCCAGAGCGGTGCCGACGGCACCATCCACCTTGTCTCTTCCCGTTACTACCAATTCGATCGTCAGGGCAGACTGCTCCTCGACGAGCCCGTGGGTGACGGCCGCCAGGGAGCCATGGACTTT
>Ga0256840_1002958_pt1 | contig 14292 bp, 11 predicted proteins | sample 355202metaG_FD_185969 | JGI IMG/M metagenome (GOLD analysis project Ga0256840, IMG submission 185969) | Hydrothermal vent microbial communities from Mid Atlantic Ridge, Atlantic Ocean - 355-202 | ecosystem: Environmental > Aquatic > Marine > Hydrothermal vents | place: Atlantic Ocean: Mid...
AATGGTTTCAAATTAAGCCTAAAATCTTTAAACAAAATCCTAGCCAATTTAAACAAAGGTTGTTAAGATTAAAGTCTTCTAACAAGATGGGTTTACATCAACAACGTTGTGAAACCTGACAAATAACTATTAAATTAAACTTTTTCAAAACTATCTACATGCTTATAGACAAGCTGAGAAATCATTCTAAACCAGAGTTTCCTTTAATGAATGGAATAACCACGCGCTTGCATTGGACAGATAAGCCCTATAAATGGCATGTTAATGATGGTGAAGAAGTCTTCGTTGTCTTGAATGGACTTGTCGAAATGCAATACAAACAAGACGGTGTTATCAAATCAGTATTATTAAATATTGGTGATGTCTTTTATGCCAGTATTGGTACAGAACACATTGCTTTACCTATTGGTGAAGCACGCATTTTAGTGGTTGAGAAAGAAGGCAGCGTATAAGGATATAAATAAAGCTCTTTCGCTACGTCAAGTGTATCGCTGTGCGTGAATTGCTTTTTTTCTCTACTTCACTTCGTCCCAAATATCTTATCACCCGCATCACCTAGTCCTGGCAAGATGTAACCATTTTCATTAAGGTGTGAATCCACTGCTGCCACATATATTTCGACATCAGGATGTTTAGCAAAAACCGCATCCAAACCCTCAGGTGCAGCCACTAGAAATAAGCCAATGATGTTTTTGCAACCTTTTGCCACTAAGGCATCCAAAGTCGCAATAAAGGTTCCACCTGTGGCAAGCATTGGATCAACGACCACAACTTGGCGTTGTTCTATTTCAGGCACTAACTTTTCATAATAGGCACGAGCTTCGAGTGTTTCTTCATCGCGTTCATAACCCACCACCGATACTCTGGCATTGGGTACAACCTGCAAAACGCCATCAAGCATCCCAAGCCCTGCTCTTAAAATCGGCACTATCGTCATTTTTTTACCAGCTATTTGCTGAACTTCTGTTTCCCCAGCCCATGTTTCGATGGTTATGGTTTCAAGCGGTAAATTTTTAGTCGCTTCGTAAGTAAGCAAAGTACCAATTTCACCAGTAATTTCTCGAAATGATTTGGTGCTAATATTTTTTTCACGCAACAAACCAAGTTTATGTTGAATAAGTGGGTGTTTTATTTCATTCAATGATAACTATTTGACATAAATGCATTCAGTCAGTCATTTTAATATATTTTACCTTTCAAATATTCTATATTACTCTATTAACCTACATTAAAATATTCAATTGCACTACTTAACAATAATCGTTCTTATCCTTTCCTATAATTTTTCTTTAGCTAATAGCTTATGCAGACAATACACTGAAACAGGCAGTTATTCAGAAGCTCTTATCCAGTGCGAAGAAGATTTGCAGACTAATTCGAATAATGACAAAGGGCTGTTAATATTAACTGTAATTGATATAGCAAATGAATTAGGAAACAGAGAAAAACAGAGATTTTACCTCAAGGAGCTAAAAAACATACCATCATTTTATTCCACTCCATTATATCGATTTAAATGGAATAGTTGGAATGGAATCTTAAATTATTATAATGAGGATTTTTTATCCGCCGAAAAATATTTTTTTGAAGAGTTATCAATTGCTTTATTATCAAACAAAGAAGAATGGATAGCAAAAAGTCATAATGACTTAGGTGTTGTAGCTTATGCCAAAATGGATTTCAAAAAAGCACTCGTATATTATAAAAAAAGTTTAGTTAGCTATCTGGCGGCTAAAGACAATTACAGGTCTGGAGTTGAATACCATAATATCGGAACTGTATACCTTCTATTAGAAGACTATGAGAGTGCATATAATTACTTTACTCAGGCATTAAAATATTACACTCAACATAAAAATAGCACCAATAATGATATTAAGATTAAAAAACAAATTAAACACGCCTATGAGTCGTTATTAAGAGTTAGCTTGAAACAAAATGACACCAAAAATGCCGACAAATTCGGGGAACTAGTTCTACTACTTGAAGCAAATAGCCAAAGTTCAATAGATAGCACTCATTATATTTTAGATTTTACACGGTTGTACCTTTCTAAAAACCAACCTGATTTAGCTGAATATTTTTTAAAAAAAGCATTAAAAACAAATCTAAATCTAAATCAAGGGAAAGCTTTTAATATTGACATCAGTTACTTAACTGCCAAGCTTTACCAAGTTAAAAACCAAAAAAAGAGAGCTATTGCTGAACTCAAATCTGGATTAACTAAGATAGAGGACACTAATTATATTGCATTATCTGATTATAATTATTTATTGTCAGATTTGCATAAACTTTCTCACCCTGCCAAATCATTAGAGTATTTAAAAATTTATCACAAACATAGAGAAAAACTTCTTCAACAAAAATACAACTCAAGTATAAAAGCAATTCAGTTTGAAATTGAGACAAAAAAAATTGAAAACGAACTGAACTTAGAAAAAATTGAGAGAATTTCATCTGATTTAAAAAATAAAACACTCAGTAATAATTTCTTGTTTTTAATATTAATTACGATAATTTTATTAACGGCTTTTATCAGTTTATATCTTGAGAAACAACGTGAAAAAAAAATATTTTTAAATAAAATCAAACAACATAAACAACAACTAATTTTAATGAGTAAAAATAGAGTACAGCAAGAATTTGAAAGTATTGTAACCAAGCAACTTGATAAAACTGAATTTTGCAAACACCTCGTTAAAACAATGAATGATGCACTAAATATTTGGGAAGTCCACACCAATACAAATCGGATTGAATTAGCAGATAAAAGTAAAATTTGGACGGTATCAATTGATGATGGAACTTTAAGAACACGTTCTTTAGATAAATACCTATCTTTTGATAAAATCCCCAAAAATCCTAGATGGCGAAGTGTAGTAAGAACCTGTCATTTTATTTTATCAGACTCTAGCATTGAAAAATCGCATAGAAACAAGCTAGAAACGGACCTTTCTAGCTTGTTAAAAATGGTTCAAAGACTATAATTTATAAAAGCATTAACTCTTCATTCTTCTGGCAATACCGCCAAATGAGGAACAACACATTTAAAAGTTACATCATCAAAGAATTCAAATGTAGTTAAGGCGTGATTCTCATGCAGTACTGGCGCAGAATAAGGTGGTTGATCGATTAACTTATATATTATAAAACCATCATATAAATCATAAAATGGAATTAAAAAATCAATGTCATGGTATATTCCAGAGTGGGAGAGTTTATAGTTATTGCAAATTCTGTTTGAACCAATGAGTGCTTTTAAAATATTAATATTTCTATAAAACAGGCCTGTTTCTCCACCAATAACATTAATCCCCAAAATGATTGGGTGTCTCGTTTGTTGATGATCATGCTTATTTATCACTACAGGCAATGCTATGCAGTCATCAACACCTCGTTTATCAATACAGTTATTTAATACGGGCAACTCTTTTTCTAAAACATCTGAATTATTATAATGTAGATCTCTAGAGTATTTACTGGGCTTAATTGCATTTTCGAGGTGAACAACACCAGTCATGTCCACAGTTACTTCATTGATAAATTCTTTTGACATACTAAATGTCTTATCCACTCCACCTTCTTGTACAAACTCAAAACCTAAGAACCCAGAAGAGTTTATATAGACATCTGTCCACAAATTATCAGCTAGTGTAATTGTTGAGGAAAGTAGTATAACAAGAAATAATGGAATCTTTTTCATAATTGAGTTCTATAGTTTTTAAGATTTACAAATTATCTCAATAATTTACTATAACTACAATATTATCAAACATAAAATTATGGTAAAAACTGGTAAAAGTAAAACTATTTACATATATATCAATGCCTTATATAAATGGAGGGTTTGAACCAAAGTGAATTTATATAAAAATTCACTATACTAAACAACAGTTAGGCAGCTGCATAAAATGCAACTGCCACATTGAATCAATTAGTATGGCACCATTCAGGAGCACCGTCTAACTCCCAAACAGGTGATGAAATAATTGCATTTAATTCAGACCCATATTGATTCTGACAAGCAATTAATGTAGAGGTTCCAATCACTTTAATATAATGATAATGATGACCACCAGGACTAGTAGCAATACTTTGATATGGAATTCGTGCAATATAGTTACTGCGTGGCGTAGGACCGACATCTATAACTTTGCCTATACCTATATATCTTGCACTAAATGCTGTTGACATCACTAAACTAAATATAACTGATAATAATATTTTTTTTTTCATTCTATATCTCTCTATAAGTATCCCATACATGTGGCATGAGAATGTAATCAATTCAATTGAATTGAGTTTGCAAAATGCCAGCACACTATAAAATAAAACCGCCAAATTAAGTGGGAATCTTCGGGGTAAAACTGGATAAAACACCTGTCTATGAAAAATACCATCAAATTCAACCCATTGTTATATAACATATTCTTGTTACTTTACCAATATTGTCCATAATTTTTTCACTAAGTCAGATTGTTGTTAATTAATATTTAATAGCATTTTACAAACCATCATCTGATTTTAAGATGAATGATAGATGATGTTTAACTATTACCCAAATTCCGATATAGAGAACACGATTAAAGCAAAACTCATTGATACACCTAGAAAACCAATAAAAAGATTCATCACCAATAAGGTGACTTTAGTTTTTCTTAGTTTCCTATGTATATCAAGCAATTGCACTCTAAAACGCGTTTCTATATCGGGATTAAGGTATTAATGAGAAAACAAAACTTTTAATTTTAATGGTGGCTGTGTAATGGTCAAGTTTTATCGGAGACATTTTTAGCCACATTTCCTTAATTCGGAGTCTGTAAATAATCCACAAGCAGCAATAAACATAGAAAGATGGTATTATCTTGTAATAATTGGAGGCGAATCAACCACAAAAGTTCTTAAAGGAGTATTTTCATCTGGAAAAGTTTTTATTGAAGTTAGGACTATAGAATATGGAGGTGGGGACTCAGTATTACCTTGGGAAGGAGGGCAGGGTGTCATTATATTTATGAAAATGATATTGACAATGCAAATGAATTATACGGTATTAGTTATAATCCAGCATTTCCAATCAATGTTATTGATATAACCTTTAAAGAAAGTAATAAATTTGTTTCTAATCAAACCAGAGCAACGTTTACTCTGGTTTGGATTTACGTGTATAAATAATAATTATTTACTTCGTCCCAAATATCTTATCACCCGCATCACCTAGTCCTGGCAAGATGTAACCATTTTCATTAAGGTGTGAATCCACTGCTGCCACATATATTTCGACATCAGGATGTTTAGCAAAAACCGCATCCAAACCCTCAGGTGCAGCCACTAGAAATAAGCCGATGATGTTTTTACAACCTTTTGCCACTAAGGCATCCAATGTCGCAATAAAGGTTCCGCCTGTGGCAAGCATTGGATCAACGACCACAACGTGGCGTTGCTCAATTTCAGGTACTAACTTTTCATAATAAGCACGAGCTTCGAGCGTTTCTTCATCACGTTCATAACCCACAACCGAAACACGCGCATTGGGTACAACCTGTAAAACGCCATCAAGCATACCAAGACCTGCTCGCAATATAGGAACAACAGTTAATTTTTTACCCGCAATTTGTTGCACTTGAGTTTGCCCTGCCCATGTATCGATGGTTATGGATTCAAGCGGTAAATTTTTAGTCGCTTCGTAAGTAAGCAAAGTGCCAATTTCACCAGTAATTTCTCGAAATGACTTGATACTAATATGTTTTTTACGCAACAAACCGATTTTATGTTGCACTAAGGGGTGTTTGATTTCATGAATTGGCATAATTATATTTAACAATGTAAAGTACTGCTATTATAATGCAATAATGAAAATATCCACCTATCAAATCAGTGAAGCGGTCGAATTTAACGACTATAAACGTGGGAAAAATTATTTCTTGCAAAGTAAAGTTCTCTCCTATGAAATTCGAGAAGAGACAGGCTATTCCTTAATTCTACATTCAAAAGTCAAAGGCAGTTATAAAAGTCACTACATTCAAGATATTGTTATCAACCAAAGTTTGTTAGGCGATGATATTGAGATTGATGGTGATTGCAGTTGCCCTGTTGGCTATAATTGCAAACATGTTGTCGCAACTTGTTTTCAATTCCAATACGATTCTACCCGTAATTCACCTAAAAACACAACGAGCAATCAACAAGACATGACAACTAGCCTAGTTGATAAGTGGATAAAAGACACCCTAGCCAAGCAAAATAACAACAGCATACCTATAACCACACAAAACAGCGAAGACTTTATTCTATACCGTTTATTTGAAAATAAAAATAGCGATGATTTGAAAATATACCGCTCGCGTATTCTTAAAAATGGCAAAGTTGGCAGAGGTAGCATGGTCAATTTTAGCTCATTCAATTATGCGCACAATGATATATTGGATGCACAGGATGAACGCGTACAAGAGATTATTAATGCCACGGACAACTCGTATTATTACTACACAATAAAAGGCACTGTTGGTAATCTTTTAATTAAATCCTTAATTAAAACAGGGCGTTGTTTTTACCAAAAATCCAATCAGGCCCTGAAATTTAATCCCAAAACAATCTCCCCAACTATCTATTGGGGAAAAAGCGATAGCAAACATAAACAACTGCAAATTGATTTTGGTCTAGGAAAAAGCACAATGATTGCAACGCAGCCCGTGTTAGTTATTGATAAAGACAGCCATGAAGTTTACCAAGTAAGCTCCGAAGTTAATTTTGCAACACTCGATGCCTTTACTCGTTCACCTGACATACCCAACACCCAAGTGGGAGCTGTTTATAAAAATTTAGCTAGCGCATTAAAAAGTGTCGAAATCGAGACCCCAAAAGATTATAAAGTCCAAACTTTAGACACAAAACCAATCCCTGCGATTACCATTTATCAAGAAGATAACAAAGATAGCGTTGGTTTTTTAATAAAATTAAATTTTCTGTACAATAATTTGTTGTGCGAATACCAACCGCGAGAACAAAAAACCCACCATTTTGAGGACGATGCCGAAACCTTAATCACACGACATTTAGCCGAAGAAAGCAAAAAACTAGAACAATTACAAGAGCTTGGCTTAATGTTAATCGATGAAGAACAAACCCACTTATGTTTTTCATTTGCGCAATCTACCCAACAAGGGTTAATGCAATGGAGTCATTTTTTAAGCCAAGATATACCACAACTGCAAGACCAAGGCTGGCAGGTAAACATTGATGACTCTTTTAAACTAAACTTCAACTCCGATGCCGAAATTGTGGTTGAAAGCGAAGAAGACACCAATGACTGGTTTTCACTGTCATTTGACATTAATGTTGATGGTAAACTTTACCCATTAGCTCCGTTGGTGAGTTCTTTAATCAATGATTACGATAATTTTGATGAGCTACCAGAAAAGCTACTTGTCAACACAGGTAACTTGCAATACATCGAATTAACAACACAAACCATACGACCCGTTTTAAAAACCCTGTTTGAATTGTTCGATAGAAAAGAGCCAAACAACGATCTAAAAATTGGTGCTTTTGATGCACACATGCTTGAAGACTTGGAAGACTCCGTCACATGGAAAGGCAGTAAAGAAATTCTCAAGCTAGCCAAAAAACTCAAAGACTTTGAAGGCATAGAAAAGGTAAAACCACCGACGTGTTTAAAGTTAGAGTTGCGCGATTACCAACAATTGGGCTTAAATTGGCTGAACTTTTTACACCAATTCAGATTTTCAGGCATCCTAGCTGATGACATGGGTTTGGGTAAAACCGTGCAAACTTTAGCGCATTTATCACGCTTGAAAGAAGATAAAAAACTCACCAAGCCCGTGCTTATAATCGTACCGACTTCATTGATTGCCAACTGGAAAAATGAAGTTAAGAAGTTTACTCCAAATTTGAATATTTTGACGCTCTATGGACTTGAGCGTAAAGCAAAGTTTAAAGACATGGCAAAAGCCGATTTAATCTTAACCACATACACACTTGTTGGCAACGATATAGAACACCACCAAAAACGTAAACACTCTTATATTATTTTGGATGAAGCACAAAAAATCAAAAACCCACGCACAAAAATGGCACGCACCATCTGTTCACTCAAGAGCGAAAACCGTTTAGCCTTAACAGGCACGCCGATAGAAAACCATTTAGGAGAATTGTGGTCAATTTTCAATTTTTTAATGCCAGGTTTTTTGCACAACCAAAAACTCTTTAATGACTATTACCGCAAACCGATTGAAAATGATTTTGATGAACAAATGCAAAGCCAGCTCAACAAACGCATCAAACCGTTTATTTTGCGGCGAACCAAAGGCGATGTCTTAACCGAATTACCCGCCAAAACTGAAATCATCAAACTCACCCAATTTGATGCCAAGCAATCCAAATTGTACGAAACCATACGCATTGCCATGAACAAAAAGGTCCGTGATGCGGTGACACAAAAAGGCGTAAACCGCTCACACATCCACATCCTTGATGCCTTATTAAAATTACGCCAAGTGTGTTGCGACCCATCGATACTGAAATTGGATGAGGCCAAAAAAGTCAAAGAATCAGCAAAACTGGATTTGTTTTTAGAGTTAATTGACGAACTCATGAGCGAAGGACGCAAAGTTTTGGTGTTTTCTCAATTCACCAGTATGCTAAGCATTTTAGAGCGTGAAATTAAAAAAAGAAAATTCAGCTACGTCAAACTCACAGGCTCATCTACCAAACGCGATAAGATTATCGACAAATTCACCAATGGCGAGGTCGATATTTTCCTTATCAGCCTCAAAGCTGGTGGTGTGGGCTTAAATTTGGTTGAAGCCGATACCGTCATTCATTACGACCCCTGGTGGAATCCCGCAGTCGAAAACCAAGCAACCGACCGTGCCCACAGAATCGGGCAAAACAAAAAGGTTTTCGTCTATAAGCTTATTGTCGAGAATACCATCGAACAAAAAATCATCGAACTGCAAAATAAAAAGAAAGCCCTGCAAGATGGCATTTACGACAAAGGCGGGAAGTTGGAAGAGAAAAAATTCAGCGGCAATGAACTGATGGAATTATTAAAAAGTTAATAATCCCATCACTGTTAGGCATTGAAAAAATTTATAATAGAGACCTTTGCATAATTATAGTGACGAGTAAAAAATGATTAAATTCACCAGCTTTTCGCTAAAAATCTCGCCAACAACTGGTTATTACCTTCAATTTTTAACTCAACCTGGCAAATTTTCTCTATTTTTTCTTTCGCCATATAGTTATGCAAAGGTCTCTAATAATTTTTTATCAATTAGGTTTCTGTGCTTGATAAGTATCGCTGTCGTAATAATTTAAATTGCCATCTTCCCAGTTGGTGAAAAATATTACACGTTTACCATCAGGACTGACGCCGCCAAGAGAGCTCATTGATGTGCCATCGTTACGTGTGAATGTATGGGTTTGGGCAAAACGGTTGACAACATTGAGGCTATAATCGGCAAAGTTAATCCTTAATGCCGCTACTTCACGGTATCCTTCTTCAACTGTACTTAAATAACACCACCCTGGGCGTTGGTAATTTCGACAGGAAACGTGTCCACCATTGTATTTTCTTGGCAATAAGCGATGGTAATAAACGTTTATAGGTTCGCCATCAACAAACTTTTGCAACCTGTGTGCCATTATGCCTTGTGGTAAGCTGAATTTAAAACTGACAAATACTTCTTCGCCATTTTGAGCGATACCCATATCGCCATGTGTGGCTTCGTCACTGAGCTGTCCAAAATAGTTGAGGTTTATGTCATAAAGCTCTAAGTTTCCACCCGTGCTAATGATAATAAAATTAGCAAGTGGTGAAACAGAAATCCAATCAAAGACTTGCGGGGCTGGTGAATCTGTCCATTCAACAAAAAGGTTACCGTTGTTACCATCAAAATCTTTTTGAGCAATAACATTATCGTTAGCTTTATCATAGACTATTGCGGTTAAATAATTTTGCCCTGTTTTTCGGGCTGCAAAGACCACAAAGTTGTCATCATAAGAGATATTGCCTTCAAATTTACCTAATGAGAACTTTTCATAATTACCTGCAAAATGATGAATGGGCGTGGCTGGGTAACTGATTAATTGATTGGCTCTGTCAATTGTGCCTTTCCAGAATTGCCCATTTGTTCCTGATAAATAGACGCCATAAAAAACATTGGGATCAACTGTTGACCATTTTTTCTCATTTAAAGCACCATTTATACTGTATAAATCATTTAAACTCCATGTATTAGTCGTCAATGGATAATTACCGCTTGGTGTTGTGAGTGGAATCTCTTGTAAGGTATTGGCATCATAAATACGGTAGTTCATCCGTATCATGGTCATATCGGCATTCCATGCTTGAGTTTTGGGATACGGGTTGTGGTTGCCTCGTGGCACTCTGTCACCGTTTCCATTAACTGTTGGCGTATCATTTTGCATTAAACGATTGGTTACACGCGTAATGCTTGTACCAAATTCTGCATCTATTGATGGAGCACCACCAAGCATGGGTTGAACCGTGGCGTTATTGGTTGCAATAGAATTAAATTGTGAGGCATTTGGATAACCTTTAATGTCGCAAAAATCTATATTGTAGGTAGTAAAAATGACACCATTACAGGGATAAGTCACATTGGCATCACCGCGAGGGTAAACGATTTGTATGCCACTGCCATCAGCATAAGGATCATCATTGCCCACTTCAAGTGCGGCATCATGGGCTGCGGTATTATTTGCATCTACAAAGGTGTATTGCATCAAGGCATCCAATGGCGCAAGTATCACTTGTTTGCTGGGATAATCCACGTTATAAGGTGCATTATCATAAGGATAATAATGGTCAAGTGCGGCATCACTGTATACTTGGTAATCCTTTTTGTTGTTAGCAATGGATTCCAACATATAATATTCGGTTAATGGAATCCGTGGATCAGTAGAATTGACATTATTAAACCCACCTAATCCGTATTGTTGAATAACCGCATTGGTGTTGTTGGGCAAATTTTGCATGTCCGCTTGCATCATATCAAAAGCAAACCACGGCTCGATAGCAAACAGAAAACGACCACTGCTGCCATAATTATACGGGGCTTTGCTGTAAATATCTAAAATCCCAAAGGTATGCCCACCACCTAAGGAGTGACCTATCACGCCAATTTTACTGGTATCCAATAACGGATTAATTGCCGCATCATTTATCATGGTATTGTAATCAGTCACTTGTGCCGATGGATTCCAATGAATCTTATCTTTAGCATAAATAACCGCAAAACCATGGGTGGCAACAAAATTCATAATAGTTTTATAACGATCAGGGTTTGTATTATTCCAACCTGGTGAGAAAAATACTACAGGGACTTTATTGGCAACACTGGCATCGCTAGGATAAAAGATGGTGGTTTCTGAGTTTGCTTCATAATAGTTTGAGACAGCATGTGTACCCGCTTGCCCAAAAGCAGCAGGAGCTGGTACAAAAACAGCAAAATCATTTATATCATTTTGCACATTGGTATCAATTCGGGGATTGTCTGTAGAATTATCACCCCATTTTTCGAAGACAAATCCAGCATTTGCAACCGCCGTTATAGCAAATCCATCATTGCCAATCTCCACCTGTTGTGTCGCAGGACCACTTAGTGTGCCATTGGCTCCTGCAATATAACTTAACGTGAATATTTCTTCTGCTCCATTTTTGAAGATTAAATCGCCTTGTGCCATGCTTTGAAAACTCAACACTAAACACACAATAAAAAAGAATTTTTGTGAATAATTACGTACTTTTTTGAACCCGTTATACATAGGTATTTTCCTAATTGATTTGTTGTTGCTAGACAATAGCAAAAGGATTACCAGTATACAATTTCACAATGTTAAAAATTGTGACGTAGTTAAACAACTTGATGTAAGTCACAAAAATATCGAACATTTGTTCTATTTTTAATTAAACAATTGGCAAATGGACAATGGCTGTCAAGTTTTCTGGCTTGGTGCGTCTTGGGTCTTTATTCAAATACAAATCAAAACAAGGCACAAGACGCAACTTATAACCACTTTGCGGCAACCAATGGTTAAAAGCGTAATTATAAGTAGTGCCCAGCTCATCGTAACTGCCTTTGTGAACAAACTGCGCGTATTTACCTCCTGTAATGGTCATCTTTTTTAAATCTTCATGCATTGAAACATCCACACCCTCACCTTTACCCAAAGCTAAATCTAAACAAGCATCGTAACGTATTTTATCCAAATCCGTGACATTAGGATCATCATGAGTAATGCCAAATCGGCGCACTTGCTCATTCATATAGCCATTACCATAGGCAAACTTCATAAGCCTACCCCAGGCATTGGAAGCCACTTCATCAAAATGACCAACACCGCGCATGGCAATGACTTGGACCTCATCTAATTTAACTATTTTTACCTTCATTTTAAAACCCTTTTCAATTTGAGGAAATGTATACTTGTCAAAGACTAATTGACCTTGTCGAACTTCACTGGGTGAATGCTTATAAAACTTTTTAAACGCCTTAGTAAAAGAAGAATGGCTATCGTAACCACTGTCAAAAGCGATTTCAGTCACGCTCTTATCGGTGTATTGCAGAAATTTAACTGCACGCTCCATTAACAAACGCTTGCGGTAAGCGTAAACACTCTCGCCGACAAAACTACGAAAAATACGATGAAAATGAAACTCCGAATAAAAAGCCATCTTTGCCAAGCTTGATACACTGACTTCTAAATCCAAAGTTTCGTCAATAAACTGCAAGACCTTAGTCATGCGCTGTGTGTGTAAGTTCATGTGCTTATTTTAGTTTTTTGCAAAGAAGATGCTTTTCCGTTTGTGCTTTTCAAAAAATAATTAAATGATTTTATCTTACCATTCGTCGGCATTCACCAATTTTTCGTATGAAGTATTCCACAACAGCATTTGAGCAAAAACTCGGAATACAATACATAAAACAATAAAGGATAAAAGTTCAACCTTTGATATGTTATTTATTCCTTTTGCAAATATCTGATAAATTATGAAAAAATTAATCAACGTATATATGACTAAAGGAATTAATCTAACTATTTTCTTTCTACAACAGCAAATGATTATTGGATAAAATGATATGGAAAAAATAAAAACAGCAGCTGATGAAACTAATAAATACCTGTAATCAAATGGTATGGAATCAATTGTTAACACAAAAAACAATAGTGATAAAAATATTAAACTATTAAGTAAAATAGATTTGTCAAAAGACGCTAAGAGTTTGTTTTTAAACTGCTTGTGATTTCCTCCTGTATATACGTGAGCAAATTTTGTAGTACCTGACATTAATTTACTTGAATTTACTGAGATCATTAATACAAACAAAGCTATCAAAATATTTGGAAGTATTAACAAATCTGATAAACTTATTTTCGCTAAAAAGCTATAAACAAGCAATAAAGAAAAACCCATTACTCCAATTAAGCCTGTTATTACAAAAGGAGATTTTATGGAAAAATCAATTTTCCCTTGTCGGAAACTTTTAAGGTTTACAATAATTGACCCTATTTTAGATCCTAAGTAACATGAATTTTTTTCTGCATTATCAATTAAATCATCAGCAACAAACCTGAATTTTAATGTGCTTAATTTACGATTATACCTAAGAATAATGATAACCATTATGAAATAATCAAGTGTAATTAGTATCAATGACAGTCTTTCACTAATCATAAAATCTTCATGCCAAATCATAAAAAAAGGTGCTAATAATAAACTTATATGCTTATATGAAAATTGATTATTAATACTAGAAATAATGAAAAGGGTAGTTATTGTTGATATTAGGAAATAAACAATAAATTGATATATGCCTTGATAATAAAATATTGAAATTATTAAACCAAATAAGACCGATGTAATTATCAAAGATATATTAATATGATTCTGATAACTTTTATTATTCATTGCGATATATGTTTCTGTCAACTTAGATTTTCCTTTAAATAAAAGTCCTCCAAATACTATTGAAATAGAAAGTACAACAAGCACACCCACTAACTCATTATTGGAATCATCTTTCTCAAGCAATCTTCTTAAATTAAATGGAATATAAAAAAACATCCAAAAGGTTGCCATAAATAACCTTTCTTTATTATTTATTAACAAATACCAAATTGTCTTTTTAAACTTTTTCACGACCCACCTCCAAATACCAATCTTCTAAAGTCATTGGCGTGTATTCTATTTTATGGGGGGCGTTTTTTACAAACGCTTGGATTCCTCCTGCTAGGGGCTTTATTATC
>Ga0256840_1002959_pt1 | contig 14291 bp, 16 predicted proteins | sample 355202metaG_FD_185969 | JGI IMG/M metagenome (GOLD analysis project Ga0256840, IMG submission 185969) | Hydrothermal vent microbial communities from Mid Atlantic Ridge, Atlantic Ocean - 355-202 | ecosystem: Environmental > Aquatic > Marine > Hydrothermal vents | place: Atlantic Ocean: Mid...
CACAATCGGCATAAAAAAGTCTGTGGTACTGATAATAGCCGTTCCGTTGCCAAGATCATAAACCGCCGCATCATCACGAGTATCGTTACCCACGAGCAATTGATCATCAATAAAAGCAGGTATTTGACTCTTCAGCATTACATCCAGTACGGCAGGAGATATTTTACAGCCACAGCCTGAACCGTGGCTATACTCGGTCATTTTAATTGGGTTATTATTCATACAGATCAATTAGTTTGTAATTTGTTATTAGATAAAGTCGGATTATACGACTAAATATAATAAGATGGGGAAACTCTTTGCTTTTAATAAGGATCACAAAATGCCAACACTATTAATTACAGGTGCTAATCGCGGTATCGGGCTTGAGCTCAGCAAACACTATTTAAGCCAAGGCTGGCAGGTTCATAGTTGTTGCCGAAACCCCAATGAAGCGAATGCTCTAAATGAGTTAGCGCAACAATATGAAGAGCTACTTACGGTCCATGCTTTAGAAGTTACCAATGAAAAGCAGATGGATGCGCTTAAAGAGTCACTGCTAAATAAACCTGTTGATATTTTATTAAACAACGCAGGAGTTTACGCCTTAGGTGCTTCTCAGTTTGGGAAAACAGACGATAAAGCATGGGATGAAGCGGTCTCAGTTAACTTGGTTGCTCCAATGAAAATGATGGAACATTTTGTTGAAAATGTCTCAATCAGCGACAAAAAAATCATCGCCAGCATGAGTAGTAAAATGGGCAGTATAGATGATAATGGTTCTGGTGGCGCCTACGCGTATCGTGCAACAAAAGCGGCACTGAATGCCGTTATGGTGAGTGCAGCACATGACTTACGGCATTTAGACATTACCGCTTTAATCCTTCACCCTGGTTGGGTACGCACCGATATGGGCGGACCTAATGGGGAAATTTCCGCTGAAGAATCTGCGCGTATGCTGGCTAAAATATTAGATCATTGCAGCATTGAAGACAGCGGAACATTTTTTGATATTGATGGCAGCACAATTCCTTGGTAATTTGCGATTAATAATAAAACCTCTCCTTTTTTCTCTAAAAACCAAATCGTACTGGCTAAGGTGAGTGATTCATTAGGCTCGCCTAAAATAGAATATTTAATTGATTACCCTAACTACCAAGTACGGCTGAAAGATACTCGAGTGTTATGGGGCGTTAATGAAGCGGAGTTAAGAGTTATTGCGTTTGATAATAACAGTAAAACTATCGATGTAGCTTTTCATGCTTCTTCTGTTTTAAACCCAGATGTTTCAACAGGTCGATCTATAATGCTCACCTACAGCTCTATGAAGAACACTGTTACACACATTCTTAGGAAACTGCTCTCTTAACTTGAAATCTCATAGCATTTACCCAATAGTAAACCATTATCCAATACAATTACCCAAATAAGGTTTACGTCTTTATGAGCATGCAAACTACTATCGAAGAAAAACTTGAAAAGCTATTAACACCCAGCGTTCTGGATGTTATTAACGAAAGCCATATGCACAGTGGTCCTGCCACTGACTCACACTTTAAAGTTATTGCTGTTAGTGATGCTTTTAAAGGTAAAATGTTAATTGCGCGTCACCGAATGATCAATCAAGCACTAGCTGAAGAGCTCACTGATATTCATGCTCTCTCTTTACATACGATGACTGACGATGAGTATTTTGAAAAGTCGGGGAAGATTGCTGATTCACCAGAATGTGGTGGCGGCGGAAAATAACTAAAAATTATTATCTCAACCATTCAAGTCGATTATTAAACTTTGTAATGCTCCTGTAATAAGTATTACCCTCCGCGGTAAGCATTATCCTTTAAGGGCTTTTTGCAGTTAGTTTTAGTAACGACTCCAAAAGCCTTGATTTTCTTTTCGATAGGACAGTACGGTATAAGGCTCTTCTATTGGAAACTTAATACTAATTGCACCATCATTAACCGTATCCATTATCGCAATATTATGTGCTTTATAACGGGCTATAATACTGGGCTTTGGATGTTTAAACCGATTTCTATACCCCATGGGCACTAACGCTAGTTGAGGTGACACCGCGCTCAAGAATTCACTTGATGATGATGTTTTACTGCCATGATGTGGCACACTCATAACCGTTGAATGTAACTTATCTAAACTGTTATCAAACAGTTGTTTTTCAACTTTTTTCTCAATATCACCTGTTAATAAAAGTGAATATCTTTTATTAGATATTCGAAGTACACAACTGAGATTGTTATCGCTTATTTTATTATATTTACTACCCGATTCTTTAAAGGGTGATAATACTTCAAAATTCACACCATCCCACGACCAGCTCATTCCCGCAGCGCAAGGTTTGAAGTCATTATTTTTTAGCTTGGTCAATCTACTGCCCAACACCGTGCCTACTTTGAGTGATTCCAATACCGTATTAGCGCTTCCCATATGATCAATATCATCATGCGAAAGCACTAAAGTATCCAGCATTTCAATTCGTTGCTTTTTCAAATATGGTAAGACCACTAATTTTGCAATATCAAAGCGATCACTCAAACGTGTGCCGACATCGTAAACCAAGGTATGATTTTTAGTTTGAATCACCGATGCCATTCCCTGCCCTGCATCTAATAAGGTAAAGTGGAACTCGCCTTGTGCAGGCTTATCAGGTACATACAAAACCGCAGGGAGGAAAGCCAGCAAGCCAAGCCAGCGTCCTGGAAAACCTTTAGGTAGTAATAACACCAGTAGCCCTATGAAAGCAATAAGGAGATAACTGGTTGGTAGACCCGAAAAATTGAAAGGGTTATCAATGTACTCGACAACAAGTTCTAAGCCATTAAATAACCATTCAATGGATAGTGCTGACAAACTAAAAATAGCGTTTGATAAATAACTTGAAATTGGCATTAAAAGCAAACCCACTAAACTTAACGGCACGCTAATAAAAGAAACCCAAGGAATTGCCACAAAGTTTGCGATAGGAGCACTGAATGAGGCAGAGTCAAAAAATAATAAAGTCAGTGGTATCATGCCTAATGACAATATTAGTTGGAGCTTCATTAAACGTAGTTTAGGCTGTTGAATCTGTCGTTTCAAAAAAATTAAAATCAAACTCACAGCTATAAAAGATAACCAAAAACTAACGCTTAAAGGCGCTAGCGGGTCAAGTAGTAGTACCGCAATTAACGCAACTGCTAAGATACTAAAGCTTGAATAGTTGCGCCGTAAAATAAGACTAATCAGCGCCACCAGCACCATGACTAATGCGCGCTGTGTAGGTAATGTAAAGCCTGCTAAGATCGCATAAAGTACTGCAAAAATAGCACCCACTATGCCGCCCGCTACCCTTAACGGCAGGTGCTCATTTAATCTTGGAAATAACCGCCAAAACAACCAAACAGGCAAAAACCCGAAGCCTGCTATGACCGCTATATGTAGACCAGAAATTGCAATTAAATGGCTAGTTCCTGTTTTTTGTAGTTGCTGCCATTGTTGTGTGCTTAACGCACTTCTATCTGCAACGACCAAGGCACTTATCACTGCAGCGGAGTCTTTATTTTCAATCTCCTTTTGCAGTGTTTGATGAATTCTTTGACGTAGCGCACCTACAGACCACCAAGGCGCAGAAGTGAGTTTATGATTTTCTGAAATTTCTGAACTTCTTACATAACCTGTCGCTGAAATACGCTGACTAAATAACCATTTTTCATAGTCAAACCCAGCAGGATTTAAGAATCCCGATGGTTGTTTTAACTTAACTTTTAATTGCCACTGCTCACCTGTAGTTACTTTTTGTTGAGTTTGAAACCAGCCTAAACGTATTACACCTTTAAAATTATCAATTGAATCAAATTGATTTGAACGTGAGCGTGTTAAAACACGACTAACAGCTAAACGAAAACGTAAGCTATCGTCACGTATTTCAGGTAAGCCAATGACAGTCCCTGAAATTAATAGCTCTTTTCCTTCTAAAGATTTAGGCAACCGTTTATTAATTTGTAATTGTGCACTAAATGTTGCTAACAATAATCCAATAGAAAACACCAATCCTACATTAATAAAAGCCTGATAATGTTTATTGAATGAGAGTGACTTATTATAACAAATTACTGTCATAATAAGAAAGGCACCAAAAAATAACAGGGTTGCCCACACAGGAGCTAACTGTGGCATCCACTGTATTGAAAACGAGCCGAATAAAAATAGTAGAGCAACTTTAGGCATTAATTTGGATTACATGTGAAAGTTTAAGCCACTTATCAAGAGATCAGATGACCTTAATAACGCAACACTTTATAATACCCTGTAAAAAAGAAGTAATGCTTGTAATGCCGTTTTAACCAGACATAGCGACACTTATCTAAGATAAATAAACAATGCCACATAAGTTTTTAAAAAAATATTCTCCAAGTCCGGAAACAATAAAAGAAAACAAGGCTTTATCGTGCCTAGGTGATGGCATCCATCAACCCAGTCTGTGGCATATGAATCGACGCTCTGTGGCTAAAGCATTTGCGATTGGATTATTTTGTGCGTGGATACCAACGCCAATGCAAACCGTTATCGCTGCTGCATTAGCCATTTATTATCGCGCTCACTTACCATTATCAGTGGTACTTGTGTTTGTAACCAACCCTATTACGATCCCACCGATGTTCTACTCAGCCTATAAATTAGGTAGTTTTTTATTGGGAATGGATACAGAATCAGTATCAATGGATTTAAGTTGGCAGTGGTTTACAACTGTCTTAGGAGATATTTGGGAGCCGTTATTATTTGGCAGTCTCATAATGGCAATAGTCTCCTCAGCACTGGGATATTTTATTATCAATCTGCTGTGGAGAAAAAGTACTAAAAGCCGCTGGAAAGATCGACAAGAATGCAGAGCCGCGCGTAAAGCGAAAAAGGCACTGGAAAAAGAATTAAAAAAAGAAGTTAAAAGAGCAAATAAAGGTACTGACTAAATTAAATACAAGGGAATTCAATACTATTCTGGCGTCTAACTCACTACACTAATCAAGACACTAAGCCAAAGTCAGTTCACCATCAACCAATGTATAAATCTTATCCATTTTTTCTGCTAGCTGCCTATCATGTGTGACGATAATAAAGGCGGTGCCCATTTCCTGATTTAAAGTTTGCATAATATCAAAAATACGCATTGCTGTTTTATGATCAAGGTTACCAGTTGGCTCGTCCGCTAGTACTGCATTGGGTTGTGTGACTAAAGCTCGCGCTATGGCTGCTCTTTGGCGCTCCCCCCCTGATAATTGACCGGGTTTATGTGCTAGCCGTTTGTCTAAACCTACCTTATCTAAAATAGAAATTGCTTGATCACTGGCATCTGTTACTGAAAGCCCACGAATCAACAAAGGCATCGCGACATTCTCAAGTGCTGTGAACTCGGGTAATAAGTGATGAAATTGATAGATAAAACCTAGCGATTGATTACGTAGTTTTCCGCGAGCGGTATCACTTAAAGTAGCAATATCTTTACCCAAGACTTCAACACGTCCTTCGCTGGGTAAATCTAACCCACCAAGAATGTGCAAAAAAGTACTTTTACCACTGCCTGAAGTCCCCACAATCGCAATCTTCTCACCAGCTTGTATTTCAAGATTAATTCCCTTTAGCACCGGCACATCAAGCTTGCCTTCGTTGAAGCTTTTACTCAGGTTTTTGCAAGAAATTATTGTTTTTGTCGTCATAGTCTTCACTTAGTATTAGGTTTATTCGTAACGTAACGCTTCTGCGGGTGGTACTTTAGCGGCTTGCCATGCGGGAAATAAAGTTGCTAAAAAGGATAGTGTTATTGCACTCACGGCAATTAATAAAACATCGTAGGGGTTAATCTCGGCGTCAATATCAGTAATCTCATGGACTTCAGCTTTTAATAAACTAAAGTTAAATAGTTGCTCTAACCAATGCACGACATCGGTAATATTACTGGCTACTAGCAGACCAATAACCACGCCAATGATTGTACCCACTAATCCTAACAAACTGCCTTGAACAACAAAAATACGCATCACTTGGCTCGGTGACATCCCCATGGTGCGCAAGATCGCAATGTCAGATTGCTTTTCGGTTACCATCATAATGAGTGTAGAGACTAGGTTAAATGCTGCCACCGCTATTATCAAAAGTACCACTAAAAATAACATGCTTTTTTGTAGCTGAATAACCTTAAATAAATTAGCGTTGGATGTTTTCCAATTGGTTATCACGTACTCTTCTTTGTATTTATCTTGTACATCAGCGATTGCAAAGCTGGCTTGTTTAGCTTTGAATGCATCATTTAATTGTATATGTAAGCCTGTTACATCACCGTTTAAGTTAAACGTCTCTAACGCATCATCCAAATGGACATAAGCATAGGCGCTGTCAAAGATTTGTTTATCGACTTTAAAAGTAGCTACAATAGTAAAGTCTTTGAGGATCGGTGAGGTATCAACTTCGGGTGCTTGAGTGTTTGTTGCACTAGCACTGCTAAAGCTTTGTTTATTCGGGCTTAGGCTTAATAGTGTTATTGAATCACCAATATTAATATCTAGATTTTTAGCTAAGGTTTCGCCGAGTATAATATTGTAATCCCCTGCTGTTAGCTTTTCCAAACTATTAGCGGGTGTCATATGTTGGTTGAGCGTACTGATGTCTTTTTCTAAGTTTGGTAGGACAGCCTGTAAGAAGGTTGCTTGAACCTTATTCCCTTCTTTTAGCATTACTTGTTTTTCAATAAATGGCGCAACCGCGACTACATCTTTGGTTTCTAAGATTTGTTTGCGTCGCTGTTGCCAGCGCGGCAGACTCCAATCCGCATCCGATAAGGTTACATGCGAAAACATGCCTAAGTAACGCTCGCGCATCCCCGACTCATAACCGTTCATTAACGATAAAACCGTAATTAAAACAATAATCCCTAAGGCGATACCGATGACAGATGCTAAGGATATGAATGAAATGAAATGGTTATCACGCTTTGCTTTGGTATAACGCAAACCCATAAAAATACTGAGTGGTTTAATCATTAGTCATACCTCAGCGCGCCAGCGGGTTGAACTTTTGCGGCTCGGCTTGCGGGGTAAAGCGTGGCAAGTATCGCCAACACAAAGGCTAAAACAGCAATACCGATGACCTGAGGTGCTTTAATTAACGTGGGTAAGGTTGAATCAACAAACACATCGGGAGACATGATTTGAATATTGAATAAGCTTTCAATGGCACTTAGAACAGCTCCTACATTTGTCGCCAAAAGCACCCCGAGAATGGCGCCTATTACAGCACCGACAAAACCAATGATGGTTCCTTGCACCATGAATATTCGGCGTATTTGACCAGCAGACATGCCTTGGGTACGCAATATAGCAATATCAGATTGCTTATCATTAACCACCATAACTAAGGTGGAAACCAGATTAAATACGGCCACCAAAACAATCAAAAACAGTATAAAAAACATCACGATTCGTTCTGTTTTCATGACTTGAAACAGCGCTTTGTTCTCATCACCCCAGTCTTTTACGACAAACTGATCGCCTAACTTAGTTTGTAGCTGTTGAGCAAGTGCGGGGGCTTTAAATAAATCATCCAGTTTTAAGCGAATTCCGGTCACATCATCTTTGCTGCGAAATAATTTTGCTGCATCACGCATATGAATAAAAGCCGTTGAACCATCGTATTCGGGCATTTTAATACGGTAAACGGCTGACACCGTAAAGCGCTTACTGCGTGGCATCATGCCTGCTGGGGTAACACGAATTTGCGGTGTAATTACGGTAACTTTGTCGCCTGGGAAAACGCCCAACTGTTCAGCCAAACCAACACCTAGGGCGATAGAATAGCCACGCGGTGTAAGATTCTCAAAGCTGCCTTCAATCATATGTTTATTTACGTCGCCCACATTATTTTGTTGTGCAGGATCGATGCCTTGAATTAACACGCCTTTCATTTCCCCATTGGCTGTAATCATGACTTGTTTTTGAATATACGGCGCGGTACTTTGTATGTTTGAGTTTTTAGAGAGTTGTGTCTGTGTTGCCCGCCAATCAGAAAGTTGTCCATTTATCCCAGAAACCGTGACATGTGAAACCATGCTGAGTATTCTATCCCTGAACTCTTTTTCAAAACCGTTCATAACGGATAGCACGGTAATAAGAACCAGTACGCCAAAGATTATCCCCAGCATTGACGCTAGTGATATAAAGGAAATGAAGCTATTATTCTTATTCTTTGAACGGGTGTAACGTAAGCCGACAAAGAGTTCAATTGGTTTAAACATGGTTGCAGATTATAGCCTGACCTAACGATTACAAGAAACAATAACAAACAGATTTAAAACTAAAAATTAATAATAAGAGAGAGAAAACGATGAACACTAAACCCCTGTTCCTCAGTATCGCGTTAGCCCTGAGCCCACTAGCACTAATGACATCAACACATGCCGATATTTTAAAAATTGGCCCTAACGCTAAGGTATTAACAAAAGCGGATGCACCAAAACATGGTGATAGCATGAGTAGCGTTGCACAGAAATTTGGTCAAGCGCAAAGTGTTAAGACTTCAAAAGGAAAAATTACTAAGACCAATCCACAAATAACTCGATGGGATTACCCTCACCTTTCGGTTTATTTTGAAAATTCACACGTGATTCATAGCGTTGTTAGAAAATAGTTTTTAACATGAGACCTTTGCACGAGTGGCGGTGAAAGAGGCGGCTAAAGCTTCAATACTAACGAAGTTACCCGCTTAACCCACATGTCTGCGAATGAAATGAGTGGAATTAGTCATATTACGTCCTATCAAGTCGTGCAAAGATCTCTAAAGATTTTTTTTGGTACGTAATTAGTCCTTCTCTTCTATCCAGTTCATTTGAATAGACTCTAAAATCTTTTCATTAGATTTCTCAGGGTCATCTTCAAAACTATCTAGTTTGCAAACCCACTCGTGCAAGTCAGTGAAACGAACATATTGTGGGTCAACATCAGGATGAGCTTCGTCGAGTTCGATAGCAAGGTCGAGAGTGTCTGTCCATTTATATTTCATTATTAGTTTCTTCCGTGTTATTCCGCACTAACCGATGGATACGATGTATTAATGGTTTTCTGAAACCATGTTTATGGTGTACTTTGGCATTTCAAGTACCAAATCTTCAGTCCCTATTTTTGCCTGACAACTCAAACGAGAATCTGGGTCGACACCCCATGCCTTATCTAAATAATCTTCTTCAAGGTCGCTAGCTTCTTCTAAGGAATCAAAGCCTTCACGTACGTAAATATGACAGGTTGTACAGGCACAAGACTTCTCACAAGCATGTTCAATATCTATATGATTAGCCAAACCTGCATCACACAGTGTTGTACCTGTTTCTGCTTCGAACATCGCACCATCAGGGCAGAGTTCTTCGTGCGGTAAGAAAATAATTTTCGGCATGATTTTGTTGTTCTCTAGTTATCGGTGTCCGCAAAGTCTGAAACACTCTGACCTTGCATGGCTGTTTTTACATTGTCGTTCATTCGACGTGCTACGTAAAATTCAGCTACTTTTTCCATGTGTTTAATAGCTAGTTTTACTTCGACCGAATCCTGACTATTTTCTTTAATATCGTGTAATTTACTGCGTGCTTCTAACAATAGCGTAACTTCATCTTCATTAAGCATTTTATCTGCATCTGTCTTCATCGCAGAGTCAAGTGCTTCTAATGTTCTATCCGCTTCAACTAACTGCTCTCTTAAACGACGCGCTTCCATATCGGCTTTAGCATTATCCATAGAATCACGAATCATGCCTTCAATTTCTGTATCCGTTAAACCGTACGATGGCTTAACAGCGATATTTGATTTTATCCCCGTGGTTTCTTCTTCGGCTTCTACATTAAGTAAGCCATCCGCATCTACTTGAAAAGTAACCTTTATACGTGCAGCACCAGCTACCATTGGGGGTATACCTTTTAATGCAAACTTTGCCAATGAACGATTTTCTTCAACTGTTTCACGTTCACCCTGCAATATATGTATAGTCATTGCAGTTTGATTATCTTTGAATGTAGTGAATTCTTGTGCACGTGCTATCGGAATCGTAGTATTTCGTGAGATTACTTTTTCAACCAAGCCACCATATGTTTCTAGGCCTAAAGAGAGTGGAATCACATCAAGTAAAAGCATCTCTTCATCAGGTTTATTACCTGCTAAAACATCGGCTTGTAATGCGGCACCAATTGCTACGACCTTGTCAGGATCAATATCAACCAAAGGTGGTTTGTCAAAAAATACAGCCACTTGTTCACGAATCACTGGCATGCGGGTGGAGCCACCAACCATAACTACATCATGTACTTGTTCTTTACTAAGGCCAGCATCTCGCAACGCACGACGACACGCTAGTAGTGTTTTTTTAACAAGAGACGCGACCAGTTTATCAAATTGTGCCCGACTTAACGTGCTCTGCCAACTTTCTAAACTCACATTAACATTATCTTTATTGGTGAGCGCCTCTTTCACTCGACGTGCTTCGCTCATTGCATGGTGCGTTAAATCACTGTCAGATTCTTGAAGTATCCATGTAGCTATTGCATGATCAAAATCATCACCGCCCAACGCAGAGTCGCCACCGGTGGCCATAACTTCGAACACACCTTTATTGAGTTTAAGGATTGAAATATCAAATGTCCCTCCCCCTAAATCATAAACAGCGATAATACGCTCATCAAGCTCATTCTTTTGATCTAAGCCATAGGCTACCGCAGCAGCGGTAGGCTCATTAAGCAAACGAAAAACATTCAGATCAGCTAGACGCGCAGCATCCTTTGTGGCTTGACGTTGCGCTTCATCAAAATAAGCAGGCACGGTAATCACCACACCTTTCAATGGCCCACCCAATGAATCTTCTGCACGGTTCTTTAAGGTTTTTAATATTTCAGCAGAGACTTCGATAGCCGTAACATTACCAGCAATTGTTTGAATTTTAGGAACATTAGAATCGGCATCTGAAAAATTATACGGCAGTGAGCCGCCTAGCGTTTTGATATCCCCTACGGCACGCCCTAGCAGACGCTTTGCTGATGATATCGTATTATTAATATCATCGAGTTGTACATTTTTAGCAATTTTACCAACTTCTATTTTGCCATTTTCACAATATCGCACAACAGAAGGTAACAATGATTCACCTGTTTCGTCAGCTAGAGTTTCTGCTCTTCTATTATCCCCATCACCTTCATGAATCGAAGTCGCTCGAACGGTAGCTACTAGTGAATTGGTTGTACCTAAATCGATACCTGCCGCAAGCTGTTTTCCTTGTGCATCAATAGATGTAGTTTCACCGGGTTCTGATATTTGAAATAATGCCATACGTTATTGTAAACGATTAAAACAAATCGTCTTCTAGTTTCTCTGTTATTTGTTTAGATTGTTGACATAAGCGCTCAAAAAACTTCATTTTTAAAACGGCTTCTTTAGCAGCATCTAAGTTTTTAGCGGCTAACTGATCTACAAAATCATCTTTCAAAGCATCAGCCTCGCCACTAATTTCTTGGGCTAAGTCATCAATTCTTGCTAAGGGGTCTTGTGCGTTGCCGACCTCTTCTAATGCTTCACGGATTTCCATTTGATGCATTAAAAATACGCCATCGCTGGTAGTATCGACTTCGTCATCAAAATCAACTCCTGCCAGTTTTAACAAATAGCGTGCACGTAAACGTGAGGACCTTAAAGTTTCATTAGCTTCATTGATAAAGCCAGTAGTTTGAATAGCTACAAGACGATCTTTATCATTTGCATCAACGAAACGATCGGGGTGGTATTTTGCTTGAAGCTCGCGAAATGCAGAGCCTAATGTCGTGAAATCTATATCAAACGTTTCGGGCAAGCCAAAAAGCGAAAAGTAGTTTTGTTTAAAGTCGAGCATGAAAAACTATCCGGTAATCATCAATGGGGCTTGAAAAAATTCTAGCTGGATGGCTTACTATAAAAATAAATTAAAAGAACCTTTGTAGAAGACCCGAAATAGTCTTTTATAGTATTAAACGGTAAAACTTTCTCCACACCCACACTCACCAGATTCGTTAGGGTTATTAAATTTAAAACCTTCATTTAAGCCCTCTTTAGTATAATCCATTTCGGTACCATCAAGGTAAACTAAACTTTTAGGGTCAATAATAATCTTAAGCCCATGATCTTCAAATACCGTATCGGTTTCTTCAATTTCATCTGCAAACTCAACCACATATGCCATACCAGAACAGCCATAAGTCTTCGTTGCTAGACGCAAACCTACACCTTTGCCACGATCAGCAAGAAAAGCACTAACACGCTCCGCTGCAGCATCTGTAAATGTAATTGCCATCTTAGTTTACCTAACGATTACTGTTTAGATTGAAAATCTGCAACAGCTGCTTTAATTGCATCTTCAGCTAACACTGAGCAGTGAACTTTAACGGGTGGAAGTTCAAGCTCATCAGCGATATCAGTATTTTTAATCGCTTTAACTTCTTCCAGCGATTTACCTTTAACCCACTCTGTAAGAAGACTTGATGATGCAATTGCAGAACCACAACCATACGTTTTAAACTTCGCATCTTCGATGATGCCATCAGCGCCAACTTTAATTTGTAGCTTCATTACATCGCCACATGCTGGAGCGCCGACCATGCCGGTTCCTACATCTGTAGCGTCTTTGTCCATTGCGCCCACATTACGTGGGTTTTCATAATGATCAATTACTTTTTCTGAATATGCCATAATTTTATCCTCTAAAGTCTCGATGACTTAATTAGTTGTTTGTATACTATTAATGTGCGGCCCATTCGACAGTACTCAAGTCGATGCCATCTTTAAACATATCCCAAAGTGGTGATAAGTCGCGTAATTTTTCTACTGCATCGCGTGTTTGCGCGATAGCATAATCGACTTCTTCCATGGTTGTAAAACGACCAATGGTAAAACGAAGTGAACTATGGGCTAGCTCATCATTACGCCCTAATGCGCGCAATACATAGCTTGGCTCTAAAGAGGCACTGGTACAGGCTGAGCCTGAGGATACAGCAATACCTTTTAGAGACATCATTAAGCTTTCACCCTCAACATAGTTAAAGCTGATATTTAAGTTGCCTGCGATACGTTGTTCTAAGTCACCATTCACATAGACTTCTTCCATGTCTTTAAAACCATCGTAAAGATGGTTACGCATCATTAACAAACGATCATTCTCAGTTGCCATTTCTTCTTTTGCAATTTTAAAGGCTTCACCCATACCAACAATTTGATGAGTGGCTAACGTTCCAGAACGCATTCCTCGCTCATGCCCACCACCATGCATTTGAGCTTCAATACGGATGCGTGGCTTGCGACGAACATATAGTGCACCAATACCTTTTGGGCCATAAATCTTGTGAGCAGAAAAACTCATTAAATCAACTTTAAGTTCGCTTAAGTCAATCGGTACTTTACCCGCACTTTGAGCCGCATCCACATGGAATACAATTTTATTTTCACGGCATAACTCACCAATGGCAGCAATATCTTGAATCACACCAATTTCATTATTCACATGCATGATTGATACCACCGTAGTATCATCGCGAATTGCATCCTTTAATACATGAATATCAAGCAAGCCATCATCTTTAGGGTCAAGGTAAGTCACCTCAAAACCTTCGCGTTCTAACTGGCGACAGGTATCAAGTACTGCCTTATGCTCAGTTTTCATGGTAATAATATGCTTACCTTTACGGGTATTAAAGTGTGCAGCTCCTTTTATCGCCAAATTATCAGATTCAGTTGCACCACTGGTCCAAACGATCTCGCGAGAATCTGCATTGATTAAGTCTGCCACATCTTGACGTGCTTGTTTAACGGCATCATCCGCATCCCAACCAAAGGTATGACTGCTGGATGCAGGATTACCAAATGCCGTATCAACGGTTAAATACTGAGCCATTTTATCCGCAACACGTTGATCAGTTGGGGTAGTTGCTGAGTAATCCATGTAAATGGGGGTAATTATAGTGCTCATGATTTTGTATCCTGCTTTATCTTACTTCTGGTAAATTAATTAAACTTTCATTTTTCTTCAAGTTCTGACGTGTCGCAACTTCCAAAACCTCTCGTTTATTCATCATGTCTTGCAATGAAATATCATCAAGAAAACTCTGTATTCGGTTACTTAAGTCAAGCCATAAATTATGCGTTAAACAACGTTTGTTGGTATCATGACAGCCACCAGCCGCATTACCACAGTTAGTGACATCAAGGTTTTCATCGACTGCCATAATAATATTTGACACGGCTATTTCGCTGGGTGCACTGCTCAGGCTATAT
>Ga0256840_1002960_pt1 | contig 14286 bp, 28 predicted proteins | sample 355202metaG_FD_185969 | JGI IMG/M metagenome (GOLD analysis project Ga0256840, IMG submission 185969) | Hydrothermal vent microbial communities from Mid Atlantic Ridge, Atlantic Ocean - 355-202 | ecosystem: Environmental > Aquatic > Marine > Hydrothermal vents | place: Atlantic Ocean: Mid...
TTATTGTGCCCGTATTCTGCGATATCGAGCCAATCTTTGTTATTGTAATGTTTCCAACCCAACTCAATGTTATCTTAGTCGTGTTAAGCATTATATATCCTTCCCCTGCCCGCCAACCGATGTAGACCGGCACGTATGTTCCAGTGGGGGGAGTAACACCTTCCAAGGTATAAATTGTTCCCGCACCATTCTTGATGTAGAGGTAGCCGTTAGCGTCTATGCCAATATTATCGCTTATTTGCACGTTTGTTGAACCATCCCATTTAAGCCAGAATGAGACCGCGCCTTCTGACAAGGTATGCGATTTGTTTAGATGAACCTCTGTCTGGTTTAAAATGAGTCCCGTTGCTGTGTTGTCGGCTCCTGGAGGAACATACTTCAGCCCTGATAAAAGTGAAACAATCTTATACGGCTCTGAGCTTACATAAAAGTACTGTTTTGAAGAGGAGAAAGAATTTGTGACGGTCGTGGAAGGCCCCACAACTGTAACTGTCACAGTTACTGTGAAATCAGTCCCCCATACTGGAGTCCAATTTATGTTCAATGTTGAGGGTGCGATATAGAATGTTTTTGATGCTACCTGTTGTCCATTCACACTCACGTCTATTGTTATGTGTGCTGGAGGATCAGTGGGGTAATCACAATTCTGAACTATGTTTGCAAATGTCATTGACGAGAGGTACTTTGCAGATGAGAATGAGAGTACATACGTGTAGCTTTTTGTTATTCCAGTCGAGTTTGCAGTCAGAGAGATGCTCTGACTGTTCTCAATGACCTGAAAACCCTCAAATCCTACATACTCGACCCGCTCAGCTTTTGTACTGTGTGCGATTGCTGAAAGCATGATAACAAAAATGAGTATTATGAGAGTTGCTCTGCGCATTCTCTCACCTCACGGGTAAGTATATACGTTCACATCCTCTTCCTGGCTTCTCGCAATGATCCACAATGTTGTACCAATGAACAGGATGACCGGTGTAAGATTCCATCCGTAGATGAGCCACTGTTTCCATGTCTCCCATGCCGGATCTGGTGTTAGCCCGACGTCTCCAAAAGCGCCGTTCGGAATCCCGAAGATAATGCTGAGGAGCCAGCTCCCCAAAGCCCACATCATGATGATGAGGAAATTAAAGATGAGGTACTTCAGGATGCTCCCACCATACCCCATTTTCACCTCCTCCTTCTATTTTTTCTTGTTTTCTTTTTACTGGCCTTTCTACCCTTCTTATCCTTACTCTTGCCCTTTGTGCTCCTGTTCTTTCCAAATAATTTTATGTCGCCCCATTCTACTCTTCTTGCCCACGCCTTTTTGAGCCTCATGAAGACTGCACGCTTACTCGGCTTAGTTGGAAGTCTGAAACGTACAGGGAATGAGGGGACGATTTTTGACTGTTTCCATGGTCTGATTGTCGCAAGTAGAGGAGTAGAAAGTTTTAGAAGGTAAGTCTGAGCAACTTCTTCCCGCTGTGCTTGTCCCAATATTGACCCCTGCACATGCGTAGAGCCAACCCCTTCAATCTGCACAGGTTCCTCCTGAGTACTGATGTCGAAGGTGTGTTCTTGCTCCTGCTCTTGTTTTTGATCTTGCCTAAGTTCCTGTTTAATCTGCTCAATCAGCCCCTGTGCGTAGGTTGTAATTGGTGTTAGTCCGACTTTTTGCCCCTCTCTTTGGATTTCCCCAACGCCATATTCAACTCTAACATTTGTTGTTGACCTCTGTTTTTCATTTTCAATTTCATGCTGGATTTGTCCCATGGGCTGTTTTTTCTTGTTTTTCTTGTTTTTCACATTAAGAAGTGTTGCAGTTCCGAGCCCTAAGATAGGTAATTCCTGCCATTGCACGCTTTTGATTGCAGAGATTATTCTTGTTCTCGCCAATCCAGAAAGGCTTGCAGATGGTTGAATAACTTCCTTCGGTTGTAGGATCTCCCTGCTCATCTGGACTGAACGCCCGCCCCCCATGATTCCAGCAGGCTTCATGTCTCTAACTATGAAAGGCTTCTCGGGATTATACCTACCAGCCTTAAACGCTGCTGATGTCATGAACTTTTTGACCCGCCCAATCCACGAGACCCTCCCCTTGCCTCCTGCAACGTCAAAGCCTTCCTCAATTACCCATCCTCGTTGTTTATCAATCGCTGATGTGAAAATGCTTTTTGTTTTTGCAGAATACACAGTTGGCTTCCAGCCCTTCTCACCCGTGCCTTTAAGTCCTACACCGATGCTCTCCCCTCTTTCCCCATATACGATGTGCTGGCTTTGTGAATGAACTTTTTCTTGGATCGCAATCTCATTTACCCGGGGCTCAATCGCTGTTTTAAATCCTTTTTCAAACCCGATGAAACTCCCGACATCCCCACCAATGTCAATTGCAATTTCATAGGGATTGTATCCTTGAGCCCGTTTGATGAGAACCTTCCCAACTTCCCCGCCAACAAAAACGCCCTTCAATGTTCCTCTCATCGCCCGTGCGATTTTTGATTTTCCTCCAAGCCTTCCAACAAGAGTTGCAGCTTTCCTTGATGTCCCGAGGGCTTTGCCAAGCCCGAAACCTGTAAGAGTCCAAGCCGCAACATCTGAAGCCTCTCCGAGAATTGAACCGAGGTAATATGCTTTTCTTGCATTTGGACGATGGATGTCACTCGCTTTTATCTTGTCCTTATCAAAAAGCCCGAAAGGCGATGCCTGCCACGTTGCTTGTGCAAAAATAGTTAATGTGTCTCCTTTCGCCAAACCCTCTTTCCACGCCTGTTCCCCCAAGTTTTTGATTTTCACTCCGGGGTTTAGTTTCGTCCCCTCACCCATTATTACCTGAGTTGCAAAAACGTTTGAAGGCTCCAATATGTCGGGTTTTCTCTCAGGAATTGGAGTTCCTGCAAGAGTGTGTCTATTTGCATAATGCATCTGGCTTTTTGACTTTTCTTGTTTGAACTCTCTATGGGTCTGTAGGCTCGCATCGCTCATTTTTTCACGGATATATTGGGGGATGTTAGTAGCATAGTCTTCTGTTACAGTTATTGTTTGTGTTTTTTGCTGTTGTGCTTTTTTTGCAAACTCTTTTGCGTTTATATCATCAATGTATAAATTATCAACGACAGGCATTAGCTCACCACCACCTTACTGGCGTTTTGTGGCACTGATTGCGATGCATGCTGTATAACCTTAGCCAACTGTTCGTAGTTGATATTACCACCCTTCATCGTCAGGAGTATTGCGAGCCCTATTATTATGAGAAATACCACGAAGCCTATCCTGACAATGTCTGTCTGTTTGCCTCTCAGTTCATTCACATACTGCATCACAGCTGTGTAAAGACTTGGGGCTGGCAGTGCTCTTGCAAAACGCTTTAGCCTTTCCACGTTTATGGGCCTCAGAACAATATAGCCATTTTTGTCTGGTATCACAATTGTCTGATTCCCTTCTACAACACGCTCGACAACAGGGCTTAACTTAAGCCGCTGTTCGAGGACTGAAATATAGTTCTCATAACTCTGTATGCTCTCCTGCAACTTCGAAATTCTCTTTTTATCCCCCGCCCGCTCTGCCTCAGCAAGATAGATTTTCAGCTCATCGAGGTCTCTCACAGCTTTAAAATATTCCTTCAACACAGCCTCCATGTCGTCATCAGCATTCTCAAACACTGCTGCAAGTTCAGGGTCTATTGCCTGTGCTGTGTCAGCATGAATTACAGTTGCAGTTATACCATACAAACCAGAGACTGGCTTTGTGGGGAGGTCATCTATCACCCACGACGCTGTTTTATTCCCCACTTCTATCTCAACGACGTTAGAGCCCTTTAGCGGTGTGAATCTCAGCTTAGCAACTTTGCCCCACAGTATAGCCAACACTCCCTCTTTTTTTCTGCCAACGGGAAGACCAAGATTCTTTGCTCTGTTTAGCACGCCATATAGTAATGCCACCAGAACAAACAGTATCACTGTCTCAATGAGAGCAATCCACCAACCCCAACTTATCCCAAGCAATCCCATTTTTTCACCTCCTCAGCAAACTCCTCCAAAGCCCCCGCTTTTCCTCACGAGATGGCTGAGTTATACCAACTTCTTTGAATGTACTTCTGATAACATAGAGCATTGTTCCATCACCCCTGCTCAGCTGATTTAAGAGAGAAACTTCTTCTTGCAATGATTGAATGTAAAAGTCATAATCATCCTCCACCTCAAACCAGAACCGCCGTGCCATCTCGAAGATCGCAAGTAGATTCCTCAATGCAAGAATGCGTTTTTTGTCGTCTTTGTTTAGATTTGCGAGACTGAGGCTCGGGTCAGTCAATGCAAAATGCCCCCGGAATCTTGGGGGAAAATGTGCTTTTACATTGTCCCGCAAGAACTCAAGCAGGGCATGTGTATCTCCCGGCGGCTCCATTGTTAGTATCTCATCAACCACCGCCCTCTCGACCCCTTGCTGAGATATTGGCTGCTGAACCTCTTCATCCATTTCCATTACTCTCCCCTCCTCAACTCATCCATATACCTGATATAGATCAATCCCGCAATAACTCCTGCAATTGTCGCCATGACGCCCGAGAAAAGCAAGAAAAACTTATCCTGCATGATGAAAACAGTTCCATTGCTCACTACTTCTGTTTTTACAGAGAGATATGCAGAGAACACCCACAACAGAAAGCTAATCAACGCTGCCATGACGTCAGCTTTGTCTATAGCATACAGCAGAAAAGCAAACGCAAAGAGCAGAACAATAGCACCGTACGATGCAATCATTGCGCCCCCTCCTTCGCTCCAGACTTTTTAAGCAGATGTGCAAACACCCATAAGATACCTGCAATATACAGTAATGCTCCGTCCATTGCCGACACCGACAAGTTGAACCCTCCTAAAGAGAAAATAGGAACTGAGGGGCTCAGAAGTTGAAGCCCCTGATGACCAGTCTAAGTATGTAGACCACTGCTCCTATGACGAGCCCCAATGCGACGAAAGTGAATACTGTCGTCAGCTTGCCCTTGAAGTTGTCCCAAATGCTTGAGAACTGTGTGTCGTTTGCCTGCTGTATTGAAGCAGAGATCTCCGGGCTTATGTATGCCAGTATCAGGATCACCATGCCAACAATGATGGCACCGATACCGACTGCAAGAACATAGTCTGTGTCAATGAAGGCTTCTTTGAAAGCCTGCTTCAGACCTTTTCCTTCCACCTTCTCCTCGGCCATCCTCTGGCCGAGCTCGTATCCCATACGAAGCTGAAGCACCGGATCCACCTTTGCACACCCCCGCATCGAAATGTTCATAAGTATGTAAGTATGTTTTCATATATAAGAGCTTTGAAATCGAAATCTCGCAAATACAAAAATCCAGGTCGTACGAGGGAGAAGGAGTCTTGAGATGGAAGATAAGGTAAGAAGGAGACCGGATATTGGAATAGTTTTGACATCGCAAAAGTTGAACCCAATATCTCAAAAATTCAGTTATACAGTTGTTATATCATTGAATTTGATGGTATTGTTTCTAATTTGTCTTATGGCACTTCGGATATAATCAGGGTGGTATCCATAACGTTGTGCAATCTTCTCAACAACCCTTGCCCTCTCCTTGCTCCAAGGATTTGGGTCAAAAAGAATTTCCTCCCAATCTGGTCTCTGTGCTAACACCTCCTTTATCACATCAAAAACATTTTTTTCTTTATTACGCTTTACACCCATTGCCTTTGCAAGAGATTTCTCCCATTGTTTAGCCCATCTGCTCCAGTACATCTCTTTTTTCCTGATGTAAGCTTCCCATGTGTTCTGAGAAGGCATTGGCCATGTCACATGTGCGAGTGTCTCAATCTTGCCATTTTCCCTGAATGTGTCCACGACTATTTGAACCGTATCCGTGACGTAGTTGGTTTTTACCCTAAATGCAGTTGCACGACGCATAACTTTTCCATTCTTCACGACTGCCTCTGTTCTCCAGATATGTGTTATCAATGTCCTCGTTGTCTTGTCAAGAAAACGCAGGTGTGGAAGCGTGAAGATCACTACACTATTCTTGAATCTGAACGTCTGCGTGACATAGTTAATTGTCTTGTTGATTTCACTCATGTAGTTTCTCGAATAAAGCTGAACTCCTGCCTCATCAAGAATGTGCACGCTGTGCTTCTCAGAGACAGCGTTGAGAAAATCAAGCAAGTTGAAATACACGTTGTCAATGCTGAACTTAAAGTCATACTTGTCACGGAGAATCTCTGCAATTCTCAAAGCTAAGCTCGACTTTCCTGAACCGGGCTCACCCACGATCGCAATAATCGCATTCAGGTCAAAGTCTTTACAATTGCGTGCATACCTCGAGACAACAAGATAAAGCCGATTATCTGCCACTGCCCACCACCTCCTCTGCAATTTTTACATCAAGCTTCAAGCCAACTCCATAAATGTCGAGAACAACATTAAGATCATCAATGAGCTTGCTCAGTGAAAGGTCATAGGATGCCCCACGTGAGATTACGAACTGATTTCTTGCAAGGGCTGCAAGAGCTAGCCTCTTCCTCTCCCTCGCAAAGACCAGCCTAGTTTCCAAGAGTGCGCTTGTAATCTTCTTAGCACCCATATCACCCGCAAGATGGAGTAACTCCTCAATGACGTAATCCTCAAGCTTTCTTAGCTTATTCAAAGTTTTTTTATCAGATTCATCTGCTACAACAAGAGCATAATCCTCGAGCTCGTTTGCGAGAGCGACGACACGCAAGTCATCCCCTACTTCTATCGCCCGCCTCATGCTGTCCAGAAGACGAAGGAGCACATGATCAAGCTTGGTAGGTATAGAGAGTTCCTCATCCTCATATCTTACCACGATTCACCACCCCATCTTGATAGTCTCCTCAAACAACTTGAGCAATTCATCCCTGCTCATGAAACCCTTCTCAATGTCATCCTTTGAGAGCCTGTTCTTCATCTGGCCTTTCATATATGCAACATTGTCTTCATCTACTTCCTTGAGGATCCAATACCATTCCCTCTTTTTGAAGAGCAAAAGCAGAAACATTGCGTCCCCATCTTCAAGGTCGTTCTTGAACTTCAGTTTCCCAAAGCCAGGCAGATTCAATCTAACCATTTCTCCTCACCCCCTAATCTACTCTCCAATCGCCTTAACTTCTCCTCTAGTAAAGTTACGCGCACACTCAACTTTGCATTGTCCTCAATCAGGCCCCAAATCACGTCGTTCAGGGCTTTTTCCTTATCATAACGCCTGAACATTCTCCCTTACCTCCCCATTCCTCTAACACGTAGAAAATATATCCAACTGTAACATAAATGAACCAATAGATGAAGAGTTTAGTGGCATGATATATTCTACTTGTATCGAGATTGTTCTTTGCTGCAAGGAAAATCACTATCATAAGAATCATTGTTGTGTTCGTCAATATCCATAACGGTGCTGAATCTAACATTACTTTGTAGCCCCATGTGATCAACTTCAAAGCTAACTTTTTCTTGTCAATCCGTCGTGGCTTTTCCTCAAGCAGATCATCATAAATCATTCTTCCACCTCCAACACCTCTTTTAACTCCTCAACAACTTTTGAGTAAGCCTCGTCTGCTGCGAGAGTTTTCTGCAGATAAACACGAGTTCCAATCTTTACTGCAGCTCTTCCTTGAATAAAGTCAACTACTCCTTCTTGTATCCCTTGTCTTATCATAAAAGTGTAGAACCACTTTCTTACTGTATTCGCACAGACAGAAACTGCCCAATTCTTATCTTTATAGTACACCCACCAATTCACTGTTTTGTAGTTTAATTTTATTTGCCTAAGTTTCATTGCAAGTTCTGCAGGCATGTATGCCCAAAAAGCCCTCTTCTTACCTTTGCTAAGTTCATGAACCGGGTATCTTACAACTTTCTCACTCACTTTGACGAGTTTTCTGCTGTCGTATGTTGCAAGCATGTTGACTATCGTTGAAAGCCTAAGTCCAGTGAATACTAAAAGTTCAAAAAGCAACTCATTGATCTCTCCACGTGCCTTGATGTTCTTATATGCCTCTTTAAGTTGCTCATCCGAGATATATTCAGCTCTGATTCCAGATTTCTTTGGCTTCACATATTCCTTGAGAAACGCTATGATCTCCTTATCAACTATTTCTTCGTCGGCAAGAAAGTTCAGGAAGGAACGTATTGCATTGCCAACATTTCTTTTGTAGTTCTCCCTCTCCATGAGGTGTTTGAGATCAAGGTGCGTGAACTTTATGTTGTATGTGGACACTATCCGCTCAAGTGTTCTCAAGTAGCGTGTCTTTGTTCCCTCATCAAGCCCTTGTGCGGAGAGCCATCCTGAATATCTATCCCTATAGTGCTCAAAAACACGATTAAAGCTCACTTCCCCCGACTGTGGATCCCCTAGCCCGGGTTCAAATCCCGGCCCCGGCCCCATAACAATTTTTACTTGGAGGACAGCTGTTCTTTCACCCATTAAAAACCACCTCAAGAGCGCATTAATGAGTTTCGACTTGTTAAAAGGTAATTCATCAAGCCTAGTGGACACTTCTTCATCAAGCGTGATGTGGATGCGTGTCTTTCGCTTTTTTCGGGCTGAATCTCGAAGGAGAGCCCTCTTTTTATCAGTGGCCACTTTGCCCATTTTGCCCACGATTTTTCACCAAGCTCATGTATAATATTATGATATATGAGCATTGGCATCACACCCTAACGAAGTCGTAGAATTCTTTGAGCGCGTCAGGGAGAGCATACTCCTTCTTGCTCAGCCTCACACCAACATAGTGCTTCCCGTGTGCAGGTTCGCCATCAATAATCACCAGTTCCGGGAACATAGTTATCACCATAGGTCCTTCAAGTCGCCGATTTGGAATTTCCAGAGTTTGGCTATGGTCTCCATGCGGTTAGAAAAGCCATCACTAAGAATGTATGACTTATCTGAGCTAATGCGAAGCATTTTCAGGGCCAGCATCTTCTTGATAACTCTGAAGTACAAGACCTGGTCGCTCTTGTCCTTGAACATTTCTTTGTAATCATCTGGATAAAGGCGGCCCTGCTCCTTAATGCGTTCGAGGACTTTGTACGCTATCTCCAGGCTCCGACCATCAAAGATTAGTTCGAGTGGGTTGTCTGCGGGCTCATATGTGGGGATTTTGAGAGCGACATAATCTGGAAGTTTTCTTCGCCTTGGCATACTAACACCACCTTTTAGTTTGCTAACTCAACTAAAATATTATTTTCTGAAGTCTGCCCGCGAATTGGAGAGGTATAGTAACAGTTTTTGTTAGTATGAGGGGTTTGGTGGGGATTGGGGTTGATCATGCGAGGAAGAAGTTTTGGAAAGACTGATAATATACAGAGACTGTTAGTATTCAACTCAACCACGGCCATCACGCTCCTTCAACAGTATGGTGATGTGCTCACATCCCATACCTCTGGCTCAGCATCTTTGTTGAGGGGCTTTGCAAAGGGTATGGGTTTCAGCTCCCCCTTCTTGTACTCCTCCTCAAACCACTCTGATATTTCCTCGCAATACTCTTCCTTCAAACCCCTCCGCGCTGTCTCTATTGCCTCCTCCTCAGTCCTTGCAATTACAATCACCTGTAACTCTGCCCCAACCAGGATGTACCAAAACTTGAACTCCTCACTCACGGCCATCACGCTCCTCTCCTCACGAATTCAAAAATCTTTGTCTGTTTTCCTTCAAGCTTAAACCTCATCTCAAGCTCTGCGAGCGTATAATCTCTTCTAAACGTCTTCCCGTGTTCCCTAATGCTCATCTCTTCCAACTTCTTTGCCGTGTTGAAAAGCCTCGGGAAGTGCCAAAATAAGTTACGCCAACCTTCAATGCTCTTATACGGACAAATATAGCAACCAGTCCTATGGAAGTAATCATAAAGCTCATTGTAGAGCCCATGCTTCTTCGTGAGCTCAAGGGCTTCTTTTTCAGTAATGCCTGCCTCAAGGAGGGGGGCATGTAAATGAACAATTTTGACTCCAAACTTGCGAGCGTAAGGCTTCACTTCTGCCCTTGCACTCTTAAATCTCACCACTTCATCCGCTGAGTAGCCGAGATAAATGTCAAGATACTTTATGTTGTTCTCCTTGAGCCACATGTAAAAAGGCTCCTTTTTTATAGTTCTACAACACCACCGTCCTGCTGGAGCGGAGGGTACCCCTCTTTTCTTCACTTGTAAAGCAAAGGGCTCTTTTGGGTGTATTTCTGTTATCTCAATGCCAAAGTTCTCCTTGACCCAAGGAACCAATTTCTTACGAACATAATAAACCTGTTGAGGAAATTCAACACCGGTGTTGAGGAAGACGATGTAATCAAAGTTGACATCTTGCTCCTTGAGGAGGATAAGCATCGCCGTTGAATCCTTTCCTCCAGATACACTCGCAACCTTGATGAACTTAGCCACGCCCCGTCACCTCCCTATCAATAATCCCAAGTCAGTCCTCAAGTCCTCGATGCTCCTCGAAACAATAGCATCATCAAGCGGAATCAAAGCATACAAGTCCTCAGCATAAGTCCCCTCGTACCTCTTCTCCAACTCGACCCTGACCTTCCTCGGGTCAAACATCACGTACTTAGCCTTTGGATAATGCCCAACCTGAACAAAATAATAAAGCGGAACCCTGAGCAGCCTGGCCAGCCTTTTTGTCCTCAGGAACTGGTACCCATTCACTTCCAGATAACCCTCAAGCCAAGCCTGCTTAGCCACCCGCCAGCTCTTGAACTTCAGCTCGAAGGCCGAAACGTACCGCTTAGCCTGCCAGTCAAAGACGATTGCATCAATGTCATACACTGAGAACTCGCCCCTGCCAAAGAGGTAATCCAGAGTCCTGCTGAACACCATCCTGTTCTCTGAAGTGAGAATCTCCCTCCTCATATGCTCGTAAAAGTCCTTGTAAAGCTCTGGCCCGGCTTCAGGCTTCGCATAAACCATCGCCGCTCTTGCAGCAACCATCACTCCTCACCCCCGAGGAGGATGCTGATAACTTCCCTCATGATGTCCTTCCTATACGTCCTCTTGAACGCTTCAACATGCTTTTTGAGCCCCTTCGCCGCCGCAAGAATCATCCTCCTCTCCCTCTCCTCGCGCTCGGAAAAAAGTTCGAGAGCAGTTTGAAAGCTCATGAAACCACCTCCGCGAGAGTTAGCTGTTTTCCTGCACTCCTCTTCCTCTCGAAGTCCTGCAATTCCTCAATCAGCTTCCCGGCGTCAATCACCTCAAGGCCCGCAACCTCAGCATTCACCAGGAGCCCCTGCCTGTAAGCCATCCATAACGGCATGACATTCCAGTGCGCATCATCAGGGTAATCATCCTCCCCCCTGAGAACCCTGAGTGCTAAATATGAAACCATGCCCCTGGCCGCCTCCTTCCCATCCCCCGCAAGGATGAGATACTCCTCGATAACCCCCTCGCTCGGGCTATAAATCCGGCCGTAAAACCGCTTCATCCTTCCACCCCCTCAGCAGCTTCTTTTAGAGCAATCGCTTTGATGTACTCCTTCTGAAGCTTCTTCAAGTGCTGTTCAATCGCGTCAAGGTCACGTTTGAGCTTCTCAAGCTCATCAGGCTTCAACATGACAAACTGCTTCTCAATGAGCAGGTTTGTTATCTCGATGAAATTCTTCACGAGGTTTAGCGCGCCCCTGCGAGCCTCTTTTAGCGTCACTGGCTCCGCATACTCCACACGATACCACACCTCTCCCAACCGAATCTGCTGAGCCCTTATCCTCATGCCCTCCCCTCCTTTCTTATGTAAAAGCGTCCGTCCTTGAACGCCAATCCACGCCTGACGAGCCCCTCAAGCACCGCCTTCACGTCATTGTAAGGAAGCCCCGTCTCCCTGCTCACCTGCAAAGCATCCTTCCAATCATCCAGCACCTGAAGCACCCTAAACCCATAAAAAACAGAATCCATCATGACCGACCCTCCTCAAGAGTGAAGAGGAGCATAACCTTGTTATCGTAGACATTCAACATGGCAAGTTCGTATCCCTGTTCTCTCATCGCTTTCCTCAACTCATCGAAACACTCTCCTGGAATGTAGTTCACAAGTATCTCTATGGAGGGGCTGTCGTCCAAGCTCTGTGGCGGGATGAAAGCCACCTGCTCAACCCCGACACAATTAGGAAGTTGAATCTTGTACTCTATCATGCCCTCACCTCCCTGAGGGCCTCAAGGAATCCCTCGTAGTATTCACCGCCGCCCTCAAACTGCTTCATGAACTTCGCCTTCTCCTCCAGCTCCTGAATCCGCTTCTCCAGCTTCTTCAACCTCTGTAAAGCCGCGTTGATTACTTCCAGCCGCCCCTCCTCGTACGCAGCTTTCAGGGGCTCATTCCTGAGAGAATACGAAAACCTGGCATTCTCCACCCTCCGCTTCTCGTTTTCCAGCCACGCTACCACGTCCCCAAGGCTTTCTGAAGGACGGGCCTGCCTCACTTCCGAAGCGACCCAAGCCCAAAACTCGGCTTCCGAACTCATCCTTCCACCCCCAACTCCTTCATCAACAATTTACGCCGCGTGGCAGTCTCATAAAACTCCAGCAAAAACGAAACCGCCTCATCCAGCGTCTTAAACCCATTCCGCTCCTTCAACGCCCAAAGCTTTTGCTTCGTAGCCTCCGAAACCAACAACCTCTCCGAAAACCTAAACTCAGACATGGGAAGACACCTCCAGCTTCTTAACCTTCCAGCCGAGGAGACCGACCTCATGCGAAGGCTCAAGAATGAGGCCGAGCTCCCTAGAAACGAAAACCTTACCCTCAAGCACAAACCAACGCTTCTGAAACGCTTCCGCCTTCTTCATCAACGCCTCACCCTTCTCAGAATAACCAAGCCTCCTGAACAATTCGAGGAGCTTGAGCTCCGGGTACGTTGAAAGGACCCTCTGAACCTCATCACGAAGGTCGCGGGCCTCACGCTCACGGGCAGAAATCGCACCAGACTTCTCAAGCTGTTCCTGAAGCTTCTGGACAAGCTTTTCGAGTTCCTTAATGCGACGGTCCTTTTCTTCAAGCTGAGCTTTGAGGTTCTCGTTCTCCAACGCTTCCTTAATTTCGCCCTTGTGTAATCTCCAGAGGAGAGTAATCACCTTGCCGTAACTGAGCCTGCCCCTGAACTGGTCGATTTCATCTTTGATTTCTGCCTCGACAGTTACTGAAAATGTTCGTGGATTTCTGTACTCTGCCTTCCTCGCCATCGCTGTCACCTTTCAGCTCAATCCAACGCCTTGGTCTCAAGGTCACGGGTCTTTTTCAGAAGCCATGTGAGGTATTCACCGCGGGTCATTCCCCTTGCTTCCCTCCTGCGCTCAAACTCCTCCGCCACCTCGGGGGCAACGGAGATCGAAAAGATGGTCGGGCCGTGGTCATACTTCTTCGGACGAGCCATCTCCATCACCTAACGATATTTTCATCATAACGTAATTGTTGTTATTATTTAATAAACTTTTCGGGGACTAAGAAGTTCATCATTACACAGTTCAGAGAACAGAAACAGAATAAGTCATAGTAGTTATGTAATATATTGACGAATAAATTATTTATTAGATAATTTATTCCTCCCCTTTGCTTACTTCTTTGGCTGTTTTTAGCTCTCTCAATCCTGCTTTATTTATAAAGGTCAATTATGTTAGAAAATAATGAGCATTACTTGACAGTCGAATAATGTTCAGAATTTTCTAATAGCATTGGTATTTATAAATAACCAAGCCATTAGAGGAGAGAATAAGAAGAATAAGGAATTCTCAGAGGAGAAATTAATTGTTTGTTAAACAATTTATTCGCCAAAATAAGATATATGATATATACCTTTAGAGAGCATTGAGAGAAGTCTCTTCTCGTCTTCTTCAGAGATGAGTTTGTATTCATTTGAGCGTAGAGCTCTCATGATTTTTAGTCCCTGGTCTCCTATAATATCTTCGATTCTGATAAATCCAATTAGCAAAACTTCTACAAATTCTCCATCAGTAATGTTTAACTCGCGCCTTAGACCAAGGGGGATAGTTAAAACGCCTCTGACTGTTAGCTGTGCTAAAAACCACCCTCTACCGGTGATTTGGTCGCCTTCGTATTTTCTTATGATTAGTTCGACTATGTCATGTTGGTCCAGTCTATAGTAGTCTCGCTCGTTTTTTGGTATGGCTATTCTGCCGTTGCGGTAGACTTGGGCATGAAATTTTGCTAGTGGTTCTTTGGTTTCTTTCATTGGCTCACCTCGGGCTGGATTTTAGCGGTTGTTTACTGTTGGGTTTTGGGAATAAATAAGGTTTGTCGTTTTGTAGGTTTTAGAAGTGGGTTCTTTAGATTATCAGGGGATGTGCCGGGCGAGAAGTA
>Ga0256840_1002961_pt1 | contig 14275 bp, 17 predicted proteins | sample 355202metaG_FD_185969 | JGI IMG/M metagenome (GOLD analysis project Ga0256840, IMG submission 185969) | Hydrothermal vent microbial communities from Mid Atlantic Ridge, Atlantic Ocean - 355-202 | ecosystem: Environmental > Aquatic > Marine > Hydrothermal vents | place: Atlantic Ocean: Mid...
TTTTTATAGAAGTATAACAGTTTAGGAGATTAGTGTTCAATTATATTGCATATTGACATATTTTTTGTAGACCTAGCTCCTCCAGTCCTCTGGTGGAGCTTATATTGTATGAAACCACCCAAGTCTCGTTCCTCCTCTCCTGAGGTGGAACATAGTCAGATTGTTTATCCCCTAGTTCCTCCACTCCCGTGGTGGAACATAATCATATTTGCATTTGTATGTTTGGGTTATATTTCAGTTGTAACTAGACTAACCCTCTTTCCTCCCACTCCTGTGGTTGAACATAGTCAGACTGTTTATTTGTATGTTAGAGTTATATTTCAGTTATAGCTAGACTATGCTTTACACCAGAGGACTGGTGGAACGAGTAAAACCGTGGGAAATGTTGTAGGCAATCTCTTTTTTACCAATAAATTTTTGTAGTTCTGGATGAGCAAATAATACAAGTTCATCTACTTGATTTTGCCAGCGATACAGAGCTTCAGCTTCACTCTCCATCATCATAATTCCGTTTGCATAATACAAATCAACTTTATATTCATTAATTTCTTTAGTAACGTTCTCCGCATGAAGATAACTTAGAATAAAAATAAGAATCAGAAATATCTTTCTCATAATCCTAATTCCTTTAAAGCTTTAATAGTTTCTGTAGTACAAGCATTTTCATTAATATCTGCATACTCACCACCATAACTCCCTCCTGAAAGAGCAAGATTATAGTCAAGATATTTTCGTACTCTTTCTTTATTATCATAAGTTATATCTTCTAAATACCCTACAAATTCAAAATTATAAGAACGTATTCTTTCATCTTTACGCCTCAAATATGTTCCACAGTTTAGTACTCTTGTGACTTCTTTTACAATTTCTTGTGCCTCCGATACAGGTCTAACTGTAATTTCCTGAAATACTCTTGCTCCATCTAATAGTAGTACCCTTTGTAACTTCACGGGATACTTCTCATAAATCTTACGTTCCACATCATCCCTTACACCATTGTTGTTACTATCTACTCCTCCTAAAGTAGCATTGTTCACCACCGGGTCTGGCTCAGGTGGCAAGACATGTCCGTTTACCACCCATGTGATGTTGAGAGATATGGTGTTTGAGTTCACTCCATCTATGGTAGCTTGCACTGTGACGCTTCCATCTTTTTTAGCTCTAAGCACAGAGCCATTCACCTCTGCATTTTCTGTTGGGTTTATGGTGTAGGTGATGTTTTCATCTACCGTACCACTGCTCCCATCTGAGTATGTACCTTTTAGGGTGAGTTGCACCGTGTCTCCTACATTTACGGTAGTAGCATTACTCTCTAAAGTAATGCTAGTCAGTGTGGGTGTAGTGTTTACCACCTCTACACTTCTCGTGAGGTTGGCTTCATTGCCTGCAAAACTAAAGAGTGACGTACAGATGAGACTTATGAGTAGGTGTTTCATGTTTTGACCTTGTTGTATTTTGAATATTATAGCAGACAATAGTCTTGGCTTGGTTTTGTTCCACCAGAGGACTGGAGGAACAAGAAAATACGCTACCCTCGCCCTCGTTCCTCCTCTCCTGAGGTGGAACATAGCCAGACTGCTATTTGTGTGTTAAAGTTATATTTCAGTTGTGGTTAGACTATGCGTTACACCAGAGGACTGGTGTAACGAGAAGGGCAAGCGTAAAATGTAGGGGTAGAATTTATTTCTACCCAATAAGTTAAAAAAGTGTATCGGGTGTTTCGTCTGAGACTTCTACTCTTGCTATGAGGTCTTTGTAGTGTTCGACATTTTGGAAGGCTTTTTCGTAACGCCATCTGAGGACAAATTCGATGATCTCATTTTTGAGTACTCCATCTAACGTTTCTGCTTTTCCGAAGTACCCTAGTGAAATATTTTTTGCTTTCTTCTTTCCATTTTTATCTGGCTCATACGTGATAGCAATGATTTGAATATACTTGCCTTCACGCACTTCCCCAAAGTCTTCATCTTTAAGTCCGATGCCAGAAAGATTCATGGCTTTGTACATGAAAATATTTCCAAAGTCTGGTGATTTTTCAAATATCTTTAGTTTTTCATATAGTTGCTTTACACGTAAGATGTTGTCTTCACGTACATTGTCACAGTTCGTATCAGCCTTTGGAGTAGGCGTTTTTGTGAGCACTTTTGTAACGGTATCTTCTACTTTTTCTTCTGCTATTTGAACACTTACTTTTTCTTCTTTGACAGGTGTAGAAACTGAGGGGTTTACTTTCCCTTTTTCTTCTAACTTATCTTCCAATCGGCTGGTAAGTGCTTTAAGTTTGTCTAAACTACTGGACATTTGATTCCCCTAAAATAGGCTCTCACAGAGCCTTTTGAGTACATATTATTAAATATAGTACTGTAGTTTTTGTTATACAAGCTTTAAACTATAGTTAATAATATCAAAGCTTTCTATTATTTAATACAAAAATACACACTCAATATAATATTAATAAATATTATATTATTCAATTCGCCTTGCATAGCCCAACTATAACCATTATTTAGATAAAATCTTTTTCAATATTACATGAGGAACGAAGATGGATTATTTAGAAATAGTAGGTGGCACAAAGTTAAATGGGTCTGTGACCATATCGGGGGCTAAAAATGCTGCTTTGCCTATCATCGCGGCGACGATTCTTTCGGACAAAAAAGTGACTTTAACTAACCTACCAAACGTTGTAGATATCCGTACCCTACTCAAACTTCTGACTATGCTAGGTGGAGAAGTAGAACACAACAAAACTGTAGCAGACATAAACAATGGAACTATCACTTCTACCAAAGCTGTCTATGAAATAGTCTCACAAATGAGAGCTTCTATCTTAGTACTGGGCCCTTTACTTTCTCGTTTTGGTGAGTGTGAAGTCTCTTTACCTGGTGGCTGTGCTATAGGGCAGCGTCCTATTGACTTACACCTCAAAGCCCTTGAGGCGATGGGTGCGACCATCGAGATAAAAGGTGGGTACGTCAGAGCAGAAGCTAAAGATGGACTACAAGGTGCCAAAATAGTCTTTGATAAGATAACCGTAGGTGGTACAGAAAATATCGTCATGGCAGCAGCCCTTGCTCATGGCACAACTACCATACTCAACGCTGCAAAAGAACCCGAAGTCGTACAGCTTTGTGAGATGATACGTGATGCAGGTGTAAACATACAAGGTGTAGGCACATCTGAACTTAGCATAGAAGGTACAGGTGGCAAAGCCCTAGAGTTTCAAACAGTAGAAATCATACCTGACCGTATAGAAGCTGGTACGTACCTTTGTGCAGGTGCTATTACCAACTCAAGTATCACCCTAAACAAAGTCAATCATGGACATATAAGAGCGTCCATAGACAAACTAGAGTCTATGGGTTGTACCTTTGAACTTGCAGAAGACAGTGTTACTATACATCCAAGTAAAGAGCTTAAACCTGTAAGTCTTATCACCATTGAGTACCCAGGGTTTCCTACTGACATGCAAGCACAGTTTATGGCATTGGCTATCATGGCTAGTGGTGAAAGCCTCATAGAAGAGCGTTTGTTTGAAAACCGTTTCATGCATGTAAGTGAGCTTAACCGTTTGGGTGCAGATATCTGGCTTAAAGGAAGTACTGCAGCAGTTAAAGGTGTCGACAAACTTTACGGGGCAGATGTTATGGCGACAGACCTTAGAGCATCTTCTGCTCTAGTGTTAGCCGCTCTTGTAGCAGAAGGTACGACAAACGTAAGACGCATCTACCACCTAGACCGTGGTTATGATGACTTAGAAGGTAAGCTCTCACAACTTGGTGCAAACATTACTCGGAAGAAAGAAGTTTAGCTATTAAATGTTCTCTTTCTTCTTCTGTGGGGATATATTTTTTCTTTTCTTTTTCAAATGCTACTAGGTTGTCAAAGTAAGTACCTTCATTTACAAGTATAAACCTACCATCTTTTACGATGATGCTTGATTGTGCATTTGAATCTGTACTCACAATGACTTCTGAGTAAACACCTTCATAGACATCATTATCTTGGTCTATGTGTATCTCTTTAATCTTGCAGTTTTTTTCTCCTAGTATTTCATTGAGTCTATCGAACTCAGAACTGTTCATATCTAGGATGTCATTGACTGCTTTCATCATCTTGTCTGTGACTGTGGGCTTAGGCTTGTGGTCTTGAAAAAATACTGCGGGGATGTACTTGTCCAATGTCTCCACAAACAAACGACACGTCCCCATCTCAAACTCATCCCATTTTATGTTTATAGAAAGTTCTTTTTTTGTCATGCACTCTGTACCTTTTAAACTCTTACTTATTTTTGCTATACTATATCTTACAATACATAAAAGGAAATTATGATGTCCGCAATAGAAAATGACAAAAGTATTTTAGATGGTGTTTCTATTTTTAAAGGTACACGTGTTCCTGTGCGTAATCTCTTTGATTATTTGGTTGCAGGTGAGACTATTAAAGATTTTTTAGAAGACTTTCCTACCGTTTCTTTTGAGCAAGTAAGACAAGTACTCCAAAGTGCAGAAGTAGCCATAGAAAACCACCAAGCTGCGTAAGATATGCAAATAATCATTGATGAATGTCTTCCCAAGAGACTTACAAAACTTTTTCCAAACCATGATGTATACACAGTACCTCAAATAGGATTAGCTGGCTACAAAGATACAGAACTTCTCAATGAACTAGACTATAAAGATATTAATATTTTTATAACCATTGATCGAAATATAGAGTATCAACAGCTTTTTTCTAATAGAGGTTTTGGTACTATAATTATCCGTTCTGTTTCCAATAGGTTTTCTGATTTGGAACATTTTAAAGATGAACTACTAGAAGCCATACAAAAAATTAAACCTTCACAAATCGTACATATACCTCTCTAATTTGTTTTTGATATAATCTCTAAATAAAATAAAAATTGTTCTAAATGTTATACAATGGAACTATGAAAAGAAAATATATGTTAACTATTTCGGGTGTTTCAATTTATTCTATCTTTTTTATTTTTCAACTCTCTATGGCACTTATCTTTATCTTTCCTATTATTGCGGTATTATTCTCAGTAATTGTAATATTTGTCTTTCGATATTACTCACTGAAGAGACAAAACTTCGGATTATTATATATAAAGTCTTATTTTGTAATCAGTATATCCGCACTCGTTGAGCTACTTTGCAATTATTTATATAAAATAGTTTTTTTGAATGGAGAATTGTTCGAATATGTTGACGAAGAAGAAATATATACATACACTAGTATAGATTATATATTTATACTTTTAAGTATATTTTTTACTACTATGTTGACTTATCTGTGGATAAAAAATAAAGAAAAACAAAGAGTTGGATTAATAATTTCTTTTATAATTGTCATTATATATACCAGTATCCTTTATGCTAGTATGTATTTTATAGAAACTTTCAATAAAACACAAAATAAAATAGATAATAATATAACTATAGAGGTGAAAAAATGAAACTAATAGTAGCCATCACTGGAGCATCGGGAGTACAATTAGGCAAGAAGTTTGTAGACTACTTACCTTCAGACATAGAAGTACACGTTGTAGTCTCTGACAATGCCCTAACCGTAGAGAGCTTTGAAAACAAGCAAGTGACCTTGCACTCTTCTGACAACATCGCTGCGAGTATCTCTTCTGGTTCTTTTAGAGTGGATGCGACTGCTATCATACCTTGTAGTATGAACACGCTTGCCAAAGTAGCTTGTGGCATAAGTGACAACTTACCTTCACGTGTGGCTGCTGTGGCACTTAAAGAACAAAAAAAGCTACTCCTTGCTCCTCGTGAGTTGCCATTTTCTGCTATAGCTTTAGAAAATATGCAAAAATTAGCTACACTTGGCGTAATAATTGCACCTCCTGTTATGGGGTTTTATTCTGATGCCTCTACTATAGAAGATATGGAGAAGTTTATCATTGGAAAATGGTATGATGTCTTAGGGATAGAAAATAACTTATATGAGAGATGGGGAGAATAGAAATGAACACTATGAAAAGAGCTATATACCCAGGCACATTTGACCCTGTGACTGTAGGACACTTGGACATTATGAAACGTGCATGTTCTATGTTTGATGAAGTTGTCGTTGCTGTGGCTATGAGTGCCTCTAAGAACCCCATGTTTACGCCAAAACAACGCATAGAGATGCTTGAAGCCGCTACAAAAGATATACCTAACTTAAAAGTAGTAGGGTTTGATAACCTACTGGTAGACCTTTCAGATACACTTGATGCAAACGTCATCATACGTGGATTACGTGCTGTGAGTGACTTCGAGTATGAGATACAAATGGGATATGCCAACTCTTCACTTAAAAAAGAGTTGGAGACTATTTTCCTCATGCCAAGTCTTGAGTACTCTTATGTGAGTTCGTCTGTGGTACGTTCCATCTTGCCTTTTAATGGAAAAGTAGACCACTTACTACATCCAACTGTGTTAAAAATGATAAAAGAGTATAAAAAGTAATGTACATACTCTTTGAAGGCATAGATACTTGTGGTAAAAGTACACAGATAGAGCTACTTGCAGACAAATACCCTGCCCTTGTGACTACACATGAACCTGGTGGTACAAAGTTTGGAAAACAAGCAAGAGAGATACTCCTCTCGGACTCCATAGTTTCCAAACGTGCAGAACTTCTTCTTTTTTTAGCTGACCGTGCAGAACACTATGAAGAAGTTCTTGCAGCTAACAAAGATAAAGTAGTCATTTCTGACAGAGGTTTTCTTTCGGGGATAGGCTATGCACTTGCCAATGGGGACTTTGACTTTAATGAGCTTGTTACACTTAACAAATTTGCACTATCAAACCATTTTCCAAATAAAATCATATTATTTATCACAAATATGGAAACACTTACACTCAGGACTTCTGAAAAAGAGCTGGATGGTATAGAGTTGCGTGGACTAAAATACTTAATAAACGTACAAAATAAAATGCAAGAAAGTTTACAAAAACTGGACATTGACTACCTTGAAGTAGATGCTACTGATAGCATAGAAAACATCCATCAAAAGATATTGAGCTATTTAGAGCTATAATTCCATAATTAATTACCTCGTTCCTCCAGTCCTCTGGTGGAACACATACAAAAAAGTTTAAATAAACAACGTTACACCTCGGGAGAGGTGTAACGAGAGAAGGCATGACAATGATAAACCCACTCCGTGGTATGAAAGACCTCACTTTTGATGACAGCCAACGCTTTGTACACATCGTCACTACTGCCATAGGTATAGCCAAAAAGTACGGCTATGGCTACATAGAAACCCCTATACTAGAAGAGACTGCTTTGTTTAAACGCTCTGTGGGTGACAGCTCAGACATCGTAAGCAAAGAGATGTACCAGTTTGAAGACAAAGGTGGCAACGATGTATGTATGCGTCCAGAGGGTACAGCAGGCGTAGTCCGTGCTTTTGTGCATAGCAAGCTTGACCGTCAGCCTATGAAACAGAAGTTTTACTACTATGGGCCTATGTTTCGTTATGAAAGACCACAAAAAGGTCGCTTAAGAGAGTTTCATCAGTTTGGTTGTGAGAGTTTTGGTGAGGCTAGTGTGTATGAGGACTTTACTATCATCACGATGATAAGCCAGATATTTAATGAGCTAGGTATAGGCTTTGACTTACAAATCAACTCTCTAGGTTGCCCTACTTGTATGCCTCCTTACAAAAAGAATCTCGTTAGTTTTTTAACTGAGATAAAGTCTGAGCTTTGTGAAGACTGTAACAGACGCATAAGCACAAACCCTATACGTGTGCTTGACTGTAAAAACCAAACATGTCAGAGCCTACTCGTAAACTCACCAAAACTCATAAACAACCTGTGTGAGGAGTGTGACACAGACTTCAAAAAACTCACAGAACTCCTAGACAAAGCAAACATCAGCTACGAAGTAGACACAAACCTAGTGCGTGGGCTAGACTACTACAACAAAACAGCCTTTGAATTTGTAAGTAACGACATCGGTTCACAGTCTGCCATCGCTGGTGGTGGGCGTTATGACAAACTTGTAGAGTTTTTAGATGGTAAACAAACACCAGCTGTAGGCTTTGCCATAGGCATAGAACGCATCATGGAACTTGTACAGATGCCTGAACTTGATAGAGATGGCATTTACATGGGGGCAATGGTAGAAGAAGCCGTTGAAGCACTCTTCCCTCTAGCATCTGCAAAACGTAAAGAGAGCAAAGTCACTTTAGAGTACAACTCCAAAGGCTTCAAGTCTCACATGAAAGGTGCAGACAAAGTAAATGCTCGCTATGTGGTACTCATAGGTGAAGATGAACTAAAGAGTGGCACTGTTTGGGTGAAAGATTTGGAGAGTAAAGAAGAAAGCACTATAGACATAGATAAGTTCTAAAATATGTCAATATGCAATACTTTCAACAATAGCAAAAGATTTGAGATAAAATGATTTTGCAGTTCTGATTTGTTGTCTCAAACAACAGCTCGAACTGCTGTTTGAACTTCAGGTCAAATCTTGACTGTGAAGGGTGGTGAAAATAATGAATGATATTATTTTCATACTAGCGATAATACTTGTCATCTTACGATGGTTAAGTTCTCGTTAAAAACACTAGAGAGAGCTAAAACTCTCTCTTCAAACGTATTTTAACATAAAAATAATACTAACGCAACCACCCCAACAAGTCAGCACTTAACCTAGCCAAAATCACATTTGTTGCCAAAGCATACCCCTTTGCATCTGTACTTGGTGTAGGTTCTTGGTAGCTAAATCTTCTACTTCTTACCAATCTACCTGTATCTGCATCTATAAGCGTGAACTGTATGGAGACTACAGAGTGTGACTGCTCTGCTCTTACTCTGTGTTCAAAGGAGAAGATGTTGCTTTCAAGTCTGTAGTTCTCTTTGAGTGTACTTGTGTCTGCTAAGACTGCTTTAAAGAGTCTGCTACGCCCTAACACATCTATGAGTGTGCCTTGTAGTAGCTTGCTCATATGGTTAGACCACTCAGAGTTTTGGTACGTTCCACGGTCATTTATACTATAGGAGAAGTTCATCTTTTGTGACATCTGTTCGCGTAGGCTTTGAGGATAGGTGATTTTTATCGTTTTATTTTTAAATGCACTGTATGTAGTTTCTTTTATTTGCGGGACATTTAACGTATATATCTTCAAGGCAGGAGCTTTTGTACATGCTGTGTTAGCTAACACTAGAGCTATCAATAGTATATATTTATTCATCTTATTCTCCTGGTCCTTTTCTTGATGCTCTAGATTTAAAAAGCAATTCGCTTGGGCTTTGTGTTAACTCTTTTGCCATACTGTTTAGCTGACCTGAGAGTATTTGTATATCTACAAGCATAGGTTCAAGCATCTTTTTAAGATTGTAGTCACCTCTATCTAAACTTTTTTCAAACTTTAGCGTCACACGGTTAAAGTTTTTACTTGTTTGCATCAATTTTTCAACCGTAGGCACAGTGACCTCTTTTATCTCTTTAAAATCTACTTGCATCACTTTAAAATCATCAGTAGCTTCTGCAAATTTGGTATTGATATTTTTCATAGAGACTCTAAACGCTTCCAATGTAACATCTAACTCTTTCATGGATGCTATAGCGTTAAGCTCAACAGCTTCAGCACCTTCTGTCACTGTTTCAACGTTGTCCAGAATTTTACTAACATTTTCAAGATTTTTATCTGACAAAAGTGCTTCACTACGTGCTAGTAAACTCGTTAAGTTCTCACTCAATCCACCAAGAGACTGTGTGAGTTTTGAAAGTAAAGAAGGTTTAGACTTGATAACAGGAACAAAGGTTTCTGTAGGCATCAATGTTTTTGCTTCATTGCTTCCCCCATGTATCTCTATGGAAAGTAAACCTGTCACCCCTAACATTTGCGTAGATGCCACCATATCTTCTTTTATGGTTACCTCTTTTTCTATGTCTACAAAAATATTTACTTTTGTAATGTCATTAGGGTCAATGCGTATCTGAGAAACGCGTCCTATGTCTACACCATGTAATTTCACGCTTGAGTCCTTAGAAAGTCCTGCTATAGAGTCTTTCATTTCTATTTTGTAGGTATAGTACTCTTCTTGTAAGCCATACTTTGCTAACCAAAAAGCAAACCACGCCATACCTATGGTAAAGACAACAACAAAAAGTCCAACAATCGTGTAATTTACCTTACTATACATCTTTCTCTATCTCCATCATCACTTTGTCTTTAAATCTCTCTTTGGTGTATTCGTTTTTGAAAAACGCTTCAACAAAGGGATGTTTAGATTGTAGCACATTTTCTATGCTCCCTTCTGCTACCACGTGTTTATCAGCCAACACTGCCATACGGTCTACTATAGAAAATATACTGTCTAAATCATGTGTAATCATCACAACCGTGATACCTAAAAGGTCACGCAACTCTACGATAAGGGCATCAAAATTACGTGCCCCTATGGGGTCAAGCCCTGAAGTGGGTTCATCTAAAAAGAGTAGTTTAGGTTCCATAGCTAAAGCACGTGCTAAGGCAGCACGCTTCACCATACCACCACTAAGTTCAGAAGGATACAATGCCCCCACATGAGGTTCTAGCCCTACAAGAGCAAGTTTTGAGCTTATGAGTTTGTTTCGCATCATAGCTGAGATGTTTGTATACTCTTTGAGTTGTACTTCTATGTTTTCTGCGATGGTAAGCGAAGAAAAAAGTGCCCCAAACTGAAATAAAACACCCCAGTCAGCACGTAAAGACTGAGCATCTTTAAAACTTATGCCGTTGAGTGTTTTACCAAGTACGGACACCTTACCAGCGTTAGGTTCTAAAAGCATTATCATCTCTTTCATGAGTACTGATTTACCTGAACCACTCTCTCCTAAAATCCCAAATATTTCACTTTTATTGATATGAAGATTCACTCCATCATGGATGGTACGTTCCCCAAAACGTGTCACTATACCTTCTACTTGAATGACTGGCTTCATAGTCCAAGCTCCGTATAGAGTACAGAAAATAGTGCATCAAATGCGATGACTAAAAATATTGAATTGACCACAGATGCTGTGGTATGCAAGCCTATACTCTCCGTGTTGTTAGAGACTTGAAAGCCTCTAAAACAGCCAACTGTTGCAATGATAAAAGCAAATATAGGCCCCTTAATCATCCCTAATAAGTAATGTTTGACTTCCAGTACTTCATACAGCCTATCTGTAAACTGTGTTACAGAGATGCCAAGTTGCATATTTGCAGCGAACATACCACCCAGTATACCGATAATGTCAGAAAAGAAAATAAGTAATGGTAAGGCTATCATAAGGGCAAGCACACGAGGTAAAACTAAAAAAGCATAAGGGTCAAAACCCATAGTACGCATAGCAGCTATCTCTTCTGTGATTTTCATAGCTCCAATCTCTGCTGTATACGCTGAACCACTACGTCCTGCTATGACTATGGCTGTTATCATGGGGCCTAGCTCACGTGTAATGGAGATAGCAACGGTATCTACAATAAACATATCGGCACCAAATTTTGCCAACTGCACGGAACCCTGATAAGAGATAACCATACCCACCAGAAAAGATGTAAGTCCTATGATAATTAATGCATTCAATCCAGACTGATGAATATGATAAACTATCTCTTTGATACGAAAGTTTTTAGCTCTTTTAAAAATGCTAAGTAGCGAAGAAAAAAGATGTCCTAAAAAAGTAATGAAGTCTTTAATATCTATGAGTATTTCCATAGTATTTTTACCGATATTTTCAAATATATTAGGTTTATCTGCTCTTATAACTGCCTTAGTGTTGCGGCTAAGTAGTGTGTGCATTTCTTTTTGTTTTTGCGTGTAACCAAGCACTTCTATGTCCACTTCTTTGGAAAAGCGTTCATAGTACTCTATAAATAATAGTACCCCAGCAGAGTCAAACTCTTCAATGCCTGAAACATCCCAAATAATTTTCCTGTCACAAGGTATGGCACGTAGTTCTTTTTCTATTTGGCGTACATGAGTAAGGTTCCACTCTCCACTGGAGATTAACTTAAGATGCTCAGGATGTTCTTCATAACTTACAAACAACTTCTTCATATACCAATTATAGGTCAGATTAGATTAAGTTTTGCTATGTAATGCTATGTAAATTCTATGTAAGTATAAAGAAGTAAATTGAACACTGTAAATAATTTAGAAATTATTTAATTATCTTTTTCCAAAATTCTGTGTCCAGTAGTGTGAATAGTAACTATTTTTGTCATAAACATGAGCCATGCCTACTTCTGTAAATGTTGGGTTCATCATATTGGCACAATGTCCAGGGCTACCTACCCATCCATCTATTGCTTCTTGTGCCTGATTCATAACAGTACCTGCTGCGATATTTTCACCATATGCTTTCCATTGCGTATAGCCATTATGCTCAATCCTTTCCCCTACATTACTTCCTCTTCCAAGACTGTTTACTTGAGCTGTTACATCAGTCGCTTGACCTGAACCTGTATGAGAAAAAGTATTGGTTTTTGCTAAGTCATTACTATGTTCCCACGAGGCCTTATAAAGGTTATCGTTCCAGACCAATGCTGGCACAGCAGGTTTTATGCCACGGCTTCCACAATCTTGTTCCTGTCCCCTTACATAGTTAATCGCATCGAGATATGCTTGTTTCTCAGAGGCACTCAATACAGGTATTGTAGAAGAAGTGTTAGTATTGGAATTGTTATTCCCTGTGCCAGATGTAGAGCTCTCAACTTTTATAAACGTAATGATATCACCCATGATTATCGGTGCATAGCCAACATTATTGAAAGACTTATATGAAATACCAAGGTTCATATCTTCAGCACTTGTATTGGTATATATATCAGCAGAGGCAAATAGAATACTTCCAAAATACATACCACAGCATAGCACTATTGTCAAACTTTTTTTCATCTATATACCCTTAAAAATTTTATTTAAAACTGCTTAATAGTAGATTTAATACAATCATATCTAAATTGTATTATTTAACTATTACCTTTCTAAAAAATAGACAAGATTAGATTAAGTTTCGCTATAATAATCATCATGATACAATAAGGTAGATAAATGAAAGATTTTGGTTTACAAATATGGGGAGATGACAACTTTATCATCAACACCAACACCATTAACATTAACCATGCGACTAAACCTTCTCTACTAGAAATCACCCAAGAGATACGAGAAAAAGGCTACAAAGGTCCTCTTCTTCTTCGTTTTCCTCACCTCATAGAAAAACAAATTTCTACACTTTTTGATAGCTTTGAAAAAGCAAAAAAAGAGTTTGACTACCAAGGTTCATTTCATGCAGTCTTTCCGCTCAAGGTCAACCAGTTTCCTAACTTTGTAGCATCTCTTATGGAAGTTTCAAAAACATATAACTATGGACTAGAAGCAGGAAGTAAAGCAGAACTCATCATAGCCATGACACAAACGCCTTTATCTGCCCCTATCACAGTAAATGGCTTTAAAGACAAAGAAATGATATCACTTTGCTTTATAGCAGCTAAGATGGGACACAACATCACCGTAACCATAGAGGGACTTGGTGAGCTTGAAACCATCATACAAGTAAACCATGAGTTTAATGAAAATGTTGATACCCCAATAACGCCTAAAATTGGTGTACGCATACGTTTACATAGTTCAGGCATAGGTATTTGGGCAAAAAGTGGTGGCTACTCTTCTAAGTTTGGGCTTACTTCTACAGAACTACTAGAAGCCTATGAGATGCTAAAAAAGCACAAGCTATTAGATAAACTGTGGATGATACACTTTCACATTGGCTCACAGATGTCTGACATCGCTCCGCTTAAAAAAGCTTTGCGTGAAGCAGGTAACATCTATGCTGAACTTAAAAAACGTGGGGCAGATGCCTTGGGAGCCATAAACATCGGTGGCGGGTTGGCTGTGGAGTATAGCCAACATGAGGGGAAACAAGAACGCAACTACTCTTTGCAGGAGTTTGCCAACGATGTGGTTTACCTCATGCAAGAAATAGCCAAAAACAAAGGTGTAGAAGAGCCAGATATTTTTACAGAATCTGGACGTTTCATAGCTGCTTCGCACTCTGTACTTGTGGCTCCAGTGCTAGAACTGTTTAGTCAAGAGTACAACGAAAAAGGGCTACGACTTAAAAGTAAAAACCCTCCTCTCATAGAAGAGCTTCATGACCTCTATACCTCACTCTCACGTAAACATGCAAGAGAGTACCTGCATGATGCACTAGACCATATGGAGAGCCTTTTAACACTCTTTGACTTAGGGTACATAGATTTAGAAGACCGTTCCAACACAGA
>Ga0256840_1002962_pt1 | contig 14269 bp, 13 predicted proteins | sample 355202metaG_FD_185969 | JGI IMG/M metagenome (GOLD analysis project Ga0256840, IMG submission 185969) | Hydrothermal vent microbial communities from Mid Atlantic Ridge, Atlantic Ocean - 355-202 | ecosystem: Environmental > Aquatic > Marine > Hydrothermal vents | place: Atlantic Ocean: Mid...
TTTACGCTAAAGAGATAGATATTATCCCCATTGCTGATTTTGCTTATGTGTCTAAAAAGTTCTCTTTTGATAAAGAAGACTATCTCTTCTCTTTAGCAACTCCCTACTATCAACGTAAATTTTATTTAGAGATTTTTCGACTGCTTTGGTTGAAATCTAAAAATTAACAATCCCCGTAAGTGTGTTAATTAGCATGCTTTTCTTTTTGACATTACTCAACTCGGCTCCTGGGCTGGTTGTGGTAATGATGGCTCTTCCCATAATGCGTTTGCTTCCATCGTTTAGACGTACACCCCAATAGTTGTGTAAAATAATTGGTTCACCCTCTTTCTCACCTAAATAGAGTGTAATGTGTCCAGGTACAGCAAGTAGTGAGCGAAATGGTTTGGCATTGTTGATAATGCTCTCTTTTCGTTGCTTTGTGCTAAGTCCTTTGAGTGACATAAAATCAGCACCTGCATGGGCTTGTTGGCGTGAATTTCGTGGCAAATAGATGCCAAATGGAGCGAAAAAATCTCGTGTGAGTGTTGAACAGTCACGACATTTCTCTTTACCTCCCCACCCATAAGGTTCACCTACAAGTTGTTTGGAGATATAGGCGACGTTAAATTGATTGAATTTAATAGGCTTTTGGGCAATAATATCAATGTCATTGACCGTAATTTGTTCAATTTTTGCATAGCCATTTTCATCTTTTTTTGCCATTAGGTATTTTTTATTGCTAGGGTCAATGGGGAAAATAGTTCCCATTTTTACTAAAGAGGCATTACCATTTTCATCTAAGAGATTGAGATTGTCTTTAACGGTGATGGCATAGTTGTCATTTTGAAAATTTTGTTGAAAATCTGTATTGACAAAGGCAATATCATCAATGTTTAGCCACCCTGATGCAAAAGGGGTTTGAGCATAGACCCAACGTTTATCTAAAGAGTAGTGTGAAACCATAAGGGGTGTATTGAGGTAAACCGAAGAGTTTTGATTGTAGTCAAAAGGAAAACCTTCTCCTGTGCGTGATGGGTCGTAGTAGATGCCTTTAGTTGTAGGAAAGAGGTGTAAGTCTGTATGTCGTAGGGTAATAGCAGGAAGATTAAGGGTGTCAGCATTTTGAAAATTTGAATTTTTAATCATTGTTTTGTACCAAGATTTAGAAATACGCTGACCATCTACTCGGTAGGTTTTCTCTTTGGCATATTTAAACTGCCATGTTTTTTCTCCCTCGGAGAGTTCCACAGAGGCTTGTGTCCATGGAGAAAAAAACTTTTCATTGTATCGTTGGTCATAGTCAAGTTGCTCTTCTCTTGTCATTAGTGTAATGTTGCTAGTAAAGGGCGTGGTATCTTGTGGAATTTGAAGCGTGTCACGTACCTCATTTCTCTGCATTGTGTCAATTTGACTAGCCGAACGTTCACCTAAGGTCAAGGTAGCCTCAGCTAGTACCATGGAAGTAAAAGTTATGAGTAGCGTAAAGCTTAATATAATTTTTTTCATTTTAATCTCCTAAATAGGCTTTATTATAATAAAAATAGAAGTAAAAACATAGAGAATAAGACTTGTTTTATGGGATTTAGGAGTATTTCGCACGGCGTGCTTCTTATTTAAAACAGCGTATGTTTTTAATTATACATGTTATATTGTTAAACTATTAACTTTTGATTAATTTCATTAGTGTAAAATCCTAATAATAAAACGTGAATATTATATAGGAGCATGGATTGAATCCAATAATTGAAAATATAAAGATAGAAATTGCCAAGGTGATGGTGGGGCAAGAGAAGATGATTGAGGGGCTTCTAATTGGATTGCTCACACGAGGGCATATTTTACTTGAAGGTGTTCCAGGATTGGCAAAAACCACGGCAGTTAATGCTTTGGCAGGCTCACTTGGTTTAAACTTTAAGCGTGTACAGTTTACCCCAGATTTATTGCCGTCAGATATTATTGGTACTGAGATTTATGACCCCTCTGAAAATATTTTTAAAATCAAACAAGGACCAGTGTTTACTAATTTACTACTTGCTGATGAGATTAACAGAGCCCCTGCAAAAGTACAATCTGCTTTGCTTGAAGTGATGCAAGAACGCCAAGTAACCATTGGTGATGAGACATTTAAAATAGACCTTCCTTTTTTGGTTATGGCAACGCAAAACCCTGTGGAGCAAGAGGGAGCGTATGAGTTACCTGAAGCTCAACTTGATAGATTTCTAATGAAAATTGTGGTGGGTTACAATACCAGATTAGAAGAGCGAGAGATAGCCAGACGGGTAGCCAATAACTCTTTTGGAAAGATTGAACAAGTCGCCACACTTCAAGACCTTGAACGCATTCGAAAAGAAGCCATGGCAGTACATATGGACGTAGAGGTTGAAAATTATATTATTGAACTAATATTCGCAACCAGAGAACCTGAAAAGTACCTACTTGATGATATTGCACCCTATATTGAGTATGGAGCAAGTCCAAGAGCAAGTATTGACATGTTTAAAGCAGTACGTGCCATTGCGTATTTAAAAGGAAAAGATTTTGTCTCTCCTTTGGAGGTGGCATATATGGCAAAACAAATCCTTCGCCATCGTATTGTTCTCTCCTATGAAGCACAAGCTGAAGGCATTACGCAAGACATGATTATCGACAGAGTTTTATCGATTGTTCCCATTCCGTAATTTTGTAGTTTCATTATTTTAGAAGGATAAATTGGATAGAATTAGATTAGTAAAAAATGACAATATGACATATTTTAAAGCAAATTAATTTTTAATTGTTATACTTTGTTCTAAAGGAGAAAGTAATTATGCAAACAAAAAGTTTATTTGATTTTATAGATGATTTAGATAGTAAAGGAAACAAGATAAAAGCTTTAACTTATATTTCTCTTTTTTCTAGTGCAGGAGTTGGCTGTTATGGATTTAAGCAACAAAAGTTTAAATGTATGGTTACTAATGAATTTTTAGAAAAAAGATTGAAAATACAGCAATATAATAATAAATGTACTTTTTCTACAGGATATATTCATGGAGATATAGCAAGTAGTGAAATTCAAGATAAGATTTATAAAGAATTAGACAATAATAATGTTAAAGATTTAGATGTTTTAGTTGCCACACCTCCATGTCAAGGAATGTCTGTCGCCAATCATAAAAAGAAAAATGAAACCAAAAGAAACTCTTTGGTAGTAGAATCCATTAAAATGGTTGATAAAATCAAACCAAAGATATTTATATTTGAGAATGTGAGGGCTTTTTTAAATACTATTTGTACTGATATTGATGATAAAGACAAGCCTATTTCAAAGGTAATAGAATTGAGATTAGAGGGAGAGTATAATATCTTATCAAAAATTGTTAATTTTAAAGATTATGGGTCTCATTCAAGTCGAACACGAACCTTGGTCATTGGTGTTAGAAAAGATTTAGTTAGCATTAGTCCTTATCAACTATTTCCTAAAAAGAAGAAAGCAAAGAAACTAAAAGAATTAATTGGAGATTTAGCCTCTTTATCTGTTATGGGAGAGATTGATAAAGATGATATTTATCACTCTTTTAGAAACTATGATAAAAAAATGTTACCATGGATAGAAAATATAAAAGAGGGGGAGTCAGCATTTGACAATAGTGAACCTCATAGAGTGCCACATCAAATAAAAGATGGAAAAATTATTTTTAATCAAAATAAAAATGGGGATAAATATTCAAGGTGGTATTGGAATAGAGTTGCTCCATGCATACATACTAGAAATGATATTTTATCAAGTCAAAGTACCATTCACCCAACTGATAATAGAGTCTTTAGCATTCGAGAACTTATGAGAATGATGACTATTCCTAATGATTTTAAGTGGTCAAATATAGATTTTGAAAAATTAAATAGATTAAAAAATGAAGAGAAGAAGAGATTTTTAAAAGAAGAAGAGTTAAAAATTCGTCACTGTATAGGAGAAGCTGTTCCAACTAAAATATTTGAACAAATTGCATCAAATATAAAACAAGCTCTTAACAGTAAAAAGTTTTCTATTAATGAAATTAATAAACTAATTGAAGAACATGACCTTTTAGAAAAAGATGTATTAAAAGAATTTTTAATAGAAAATCCTTTGAAATTAAATCTAAACATACTCTATAATATTGCAGAACTTTCTAATATAAAGAGAAATGAAACAAAAGCGTATTTTACAAGAGAAGATATAGTTTTTAATGTAATAAGTAAATTACCTGCATTTAAAGGTAAAAAAGTGATTAAAATTTTAGAACCATCTGTTGGAATTGGAAACTTTTTACCACAAATATTTAAAAAATATGAACATATAGAGAGTGTTATTTTAGATGTAATAGATATTGATAGTAATTCATTAGAGATATTAGAAATATTACTTAAAAAAAGTAAAATTCCAAAAAACTTTACTATTAATTTTATTAATAATGATTTTTTATTATGGGAACATCAATATCAATATGATTTAGTTGTAGGAAATCCACCTTTTGGAAAAGTAATAAAAAATAAAAAATTGCTGGATAGTTATAAAGAAAATGCTTATAATAAAAAAACCAATAATCTGTTTTCCTTTTTTATTGAAAAATCTTGTAAAATAGCAAAAAATGTTTCATTGATTATTCCTAAAAGTTTAATTAACTCACCAGAATTTAACCAAACACGAGAACTTTTAGAAACTTATAATTTAGAACGAATTACTGATTATGGAGAAAAAGCTTTTAAAGGTGTGAAAATAGAAACAATTAGTTTCTTATTGGATACTTGTTCAAAAAAAATAGATACGCAAGTAACAATAGAAAGTTATATTACAAATAGTGTAACCTATCAAGCTAAAGAGTATATTTTTGCGAAAGAGTTTCCCTATTGGTTAATCTATAGAAATAGTTTTTTTGATATGGTTGTTGGTAAAATGGAGTTAGATATTTATGAAAGCTTTAGAGACCGACAAATTACAAAGAAACATACACTCTCTAGTGGTAAAATAAGAGTATTAAAATCGAGAAATATCGTTAGTAACTCTATTAAAAATATAGAAAACTATGATTGTTTTATAAATGAAATAGATAGTTTTGTGGTCTCTAAATATTTAAATCAAAATAATATTGTTTTAATTCCAAATCTAACCTATAATCCAAGGGCAACTTTTTTACCTAAAAATTGTATTGCTGATGGGTCTGTTGCACTTTTGAAAATTAAAGAGAAAATTGAAGTTAAAAGCAATCATTTAGAATATTATAATACTAAAGAGTTTATTGAATATTATAAAATTGCTAGAAATAGAGGAACAAGGTCTTTAAATATTGATAATAATTCTGTTCAGTTTTTTGGCTTATTGAAAAAAATATGAAATAGGAAGAAAAGTGGTAGATAAAATAAAAAAATATTTTAATAGTTTTGATTTTGACATTAGAAAAACTAAAAATGCAAGATTTTTAGACCAAAAAGTAACACCTGATATTTTAACTATTATTTCAGATTGTGTGGTTGAATTTTTAAATCAAACAGGTCAAAATAAATTTACATCTAAAGATATTTGGAATTTTCAGTATTCCAATGAGAATATTCAAGAAATTTTTAATAAACCTAATGTATTTGATAAAAAAGCACAGAATGAGTATGATAAAGTTTTTCAACAACCTTTAAAATCTCTCTCTTATGCCGAAGTAATACATGAAGAAAAAATAGGAAATAGAATTTTCTTTAGTGTTAAAAATAGAGAAATATTGGGATATGTGGCTATTCGAGAAAGAAATGCTTTAGCTTTTTTACAAATATATTTAGAAAAAGTTCTTCAAGATAGTGATATTTGGCATATATTTAATGATTTTTTTCATTTTCAAACAAAAGATAGTTTTAATTTACTGAAAAGAGAATATGAAAATTTTATTATTGCCAATACAGCAATAAATGGTACGACTGAAGTAAGACGAATATTTACAAAAGTTTTAAATCCATTAGCTTTTAAGTATAAGAAGTTTGGTACACGAAAAGGATATATTTCAACAACACCTATTACGCTAGATGAATTATATTATAACCGAGTTAATTGGAGAGATGTTGAAAAGTCGAAGAATGAGACAAGACAAGAATTTACTTTATCTAATGAAATAGAGAATAAGAGTATTGCTTATCATAAATACTCATTACAAAAAGCTAAAAAACTTATTAAAAAATATCATTCACCAAGTAGTGAAGTTGAAGATGACTTTGCATATGGAGAAGCTACACAAGTACATCACATATTTATGAAATCAGAATTTCCTACTATTGATTCATACTTAGAAAACTTAATTCTTTTGACCCCTACTCAACATTTTACCAAAGCACACCCCCAAAACAATACAAATATTATTGACATAGAATATCAAAAAATATGTCTTGAAGCAAAGTATCAATCGATTCAAAAATTTCCTGATTTATACTCTTTGGAAGATTTTGAATATGTTATGAAAATAGGATATAGAAGAAATTAATGCCAAAAAAAATACTACTAAAAGCACGTAAACAAGTCTTTGGTGAGATGCTAGGGAACAATGCCTCTTTGTTTCAAGGTGAGGGCTTTGAGTTTACGGAGCTTCGTGAATATGTTTATGGAGATGATGTTCGTAAAATCGACTGGAAAACCACGGCAAAGTTGGGAAAGCCTTTTATTAAGATTTACAATGAAGAGCGAGAACTCAACGTGGTAACGGCTGTGATGTTGGGTGGCTCTACTTATTTTGGTACGGTCAAACAAAAATCTGAAACCATGGCTGAATTGGTCGCACTGCTTGGGTTTTCAGCTGTTAAAAATAGCGATTTGTTTTCAAGTATTATTTTCGCCGATAAGCTTTACAACATGAGCAAACCCAACAAAAAATACTTTGCCGTGCAAGATGCAGTGACTCAAATGCAAAAGTTTGATATGTTGGGAAAAGCTTCTGACTATAAAGCTTTTAGCGATACACTCTATAAACGCATTAAACGAAAATCGTTACTCTTTATTATTTCAGACTTTGTGGGTGAGGTTGATTTGGCGTTGTTGTCCAAAAAACATGATGTGGTAGCTTTAATTGTGCGTGACAAATTTGAAGAGAAGCCTGAAGCTTTAGGGCAAATACGTCTATTAGACATGGAAAAAGAGCATTCTTTTGAGGGTATGGTGAGTAAGGACACTATGCAAGGTTACCAAAAAGCATTGGCAGACAATGATGCACAACTTTATGCTCATTTTAAAAAGTCGGCTATACGTTACACGAAAATTTACACCGATGAAGAGCCTTATTTGAAGTTGCTTAAGTTGTTGGGAGGGCGTTAGATGAACAATCAATTAAGAGACATAAAACCTCTATTAGAAATACCTGATAGCTCTTATTATGTTTTTGTAGGTTTACTTTTTTTAGCAATAAGCATCGTTGTCTTTGTGCTATTTTTTCTGATTAAAAAGTTTTGGAAAAAGAGAAAAATAGACATGCAAAAGGTCTATTTTGAAGAGTTTAAAAACTTAGATTGGAGCGATACTAAAACATCAGCGTATGAAGCGACCAAATTGGGAGGCATACTTACTAAAAATAATGAGAGAGCCAAAGAGATATATGGACAATTTGTTCCCATGTTAGAAGCCTATAAATACAAAAAAGAAGTTCCCTTACTTGATGAAAAGACTTTAAATCAATACACGCTACTGGTGCATATAATCGATGAATCAATTTAGTTTCCAATACCCTTGGGTTTTGGGGTTTATCATTATTTTTATGCTCTGTGCAAAGTTTTGTAGGATTAAATCGCACTCTATCTATTTTCCACACTTAGACTCCTTGATGCTAGGGAGTAAAAAAAGAGGACGACTCTTGCCCTTGTTAAAATGGCTAGGCATAACTTTAGCCCTTGTGGCATTGGCTTCTCCTGTGCTAACCAAAGAGTATAGTAATGTTAAAAAGCATGGGCGTGATATTGTGCTGATTATTGATACCTCTGAGTCGATGAAACAACAAGGATTTGATGCTGAAAACCCTTCTAAAAATAAGTTTCAAGCAACCAAAGAGGTGGCAGCTTCTTTTGTTTCAAAAAGAAAAAATGACCGTGTCGGACTCATTACTTTTGCTGACATTGCCTTTGTGGCTTCACCTTTGACTTTTGAGACAGACTTTTTAGAAAAAATCATAGGAATGCAAAGTCTTGGGATTGCAGGACGTAGAACAGCGATTAATGATGCTTTGGTTCAGTCGTATGGAATGTTAGAAAAATCAAATGCCAAGAGTAAGATTGTTATTTTACTCACCGATGGGATTGACAATATGAGTCAAATAACGGTTGATGAAGTGGTCTCTTTGGTTGAGAAATCAAAAGTAAAACTTTACACCATTGGGGTAGGGAGTTCACGTGATTTTGATGGTAAATATTTGCAAAAGTTAGCCAAAGCAGGAAAAGGAGTGGCATTTTCTGCACAAAATGCCAAGATGCTAAGTAAAATATATGAGGAGATTGACCGTTTAGAGGTTTCTACAATAGATGATAAAAAAGTAGTACAACATATTTATCTGTTTGCGTATCCTCTAATCTTTTCTATTTTATTGCTACTTCTTTTTATCTATTTTAAAAATATGAGGAGTGCTTAATGAGTTTTGTAAACCCTCAACTTTTTTGGATTTTAATTTTACCTTTAATCGTTTTTACGGTGGTCATTTTACGTCATAAAGGCTCAGTTACCTCAGTATTTAGTGAAGAGGTATTAAAAAAACTTTCAATTGGCGATGACTCTTTGCCTTTAGTTGTACGCAATAGTCTGTTACTTTTGGCTATTTTTTTTATGCTTATTGCCTTGGCTAGACCTGTGTTTGACCATGGTGATAAAGTGGTACAACTAAAAGGACTCTCAGCTGTGGTCGCACTTGATATTTCAGGTTCAATGAGAGCCAAAGACATCTACCCAAATCGTTTGGAATTTGCCAAAAAGAAAATGCTAAGTTTGTTTGAAGAGATGCCTTCTGATGAGTTGTCGGTTGTTGCTTTTGCACACTCTGCGTTTATGTTAGCCCCCTTTTCTTCGGACAAAGAGACACTTTCTCAAATGGTTGGGGGAGTCACCGATGAGTACATAAACATGAGTTCGACGAACTTTTCGCACTTAGGTAAGTATGTGGCTAAAATTTTAGAGAAAAAAGAGCCAAAGATTTTGATTGTTTTTTCAGACGGTGGAGAGAAAAAAGATTTAGAAAAGTTCACCCAAATTATTAAAAATAACAATATTTACCTCTATGTGGTGTTGGTCGGAACGCAAACGGGTTCACCTGTCATTGACGAAGAGGGAAAAACGGTGAGTAAAAATGGTGCGATTGTGATTACCCAAAGAAATGATGCATTGGGTCAAATAGCCTTTGACAATAAGGGGGCATTTGTGGTGGCAAACACAGGTACGCAAAGCATCAAAGATTTGGTAGCCACCATTAAAGCACAACATCACAGCAAAGCACAAGGAGAAGTGACCATTCATGACAGAGAAGAGTTTTTTTACTACCCTTTGGCTTTAGGTATTTTACTCTTACTCTTAGGCTTCTCATCACTACCACAAAGGATACAAAATGTTAAGTAAAAATATTGAATACAGAGGCACTGTTTGGGGCTTTTGGGGAACGTTTCTTTGGGGAATTGTTATTTTAATTACTTTTTTAATGGGTCAAATACTTCCTCTCATTGTTTACATGATATTTGAAGGAATAAGCCTTAGTTTTGAATCTTTTAACAGTTTGGCTTCTACTGCTTCAACAGATGTTTTCTTACTATTTCTCTCTTCAATGGGAGGAATGCTTTTGACTGTTCCTGTGGTATTGGGGATTGCCAAACTCAAACGAGGTTCACTTTTAAAAGATTATTTTGCACTCAATGGCTTTAAGTGGAAAACACTTGCTTTTTGGCTTTTAATTTTTATTGTTTTGCAAATTGCCACAAGTTTTTTGATTGAAGCGTTAGGGGCAAAAGATATTCCTAACTTCATGTTAAATTTAGAGTACCCTACACGCATGCATAAAATTTTACTACTCATAGCCGTCATGGTCGCAGCACCTGTTGTGGAAGAGGTAGTTTTTAGAGGTTTTTTACTCAAAGGCTTTGCTAACAGTTTTATGGGGATACATGGGGCTGTATTGGTCACTTCTGCACTTTGGGCAGTGATTCACATGCAGTATGAGATTGTTTATCTTATTGCTATTTTTGTCATTGGGCTTGTTTTTGCCTATGCACGTTTACTAAGTAACTCACTTTTTATTCCGATGATTATGCACTCACTTATGAACTTTTTAGCGACAATGGGTTTGTTTTATGAGCAAGGGGTGTTTTAGCATGAAACAACTCATATTCTTGCTACTTGCAAGCAATTTTTTACTCGCAGATTTATTAGACTTTAAGACAATAGCGATAGCAAAAGAAGCATATAAAGCAAAAAGATTTGAACGTTCTGCCTTATTATATGGGACATTGAATATAAAAGAACCAACGGTTATGTACAATAAAGCAAATGCTGAATATAAAGCAAAAATGTATGAGAAGTCAATTGAATCTTATAAAAAAGCTAAAGGAATTAAAGAGGAAGAACAGCGTTTATATAATCTTGGTAATGCATATTTTAAAAATAATAATTTTGATGAAGCAATTAAAAGTTATGAAAAATCTTTAAAGCTTAATCCTCATGATGAAAATTTAAAAAATAATTTAGAACTTGCCAAGAAAAAGAAAAAAGAAGAAGACAAAAAGAAGAAAGAGCAAAAGAAAAAAGAAGACAAAAAGAAAGAGAACAAAAAGAAGCAAGAGAAAAAAAAGAAAGATGAGCAGAAGAAAAAAGATTCAGACAAAAAAGAAGATAATAAGAAGAAAGATGAGCCTAAGAAAAAGTCTGATGAAGAAAAAAAGAGACCAAAAGAAGAGGCAGAGAAGAAAATGACACCTCAAGAGAAAAAACAAGAAGCGATGAGAAAGAGAGAATTGAAATACATGCTCAAACAGTTACAGAAGAAAAAGATGCCCACGATGATGTATCAGACAGATGAGAAGAAAGCGATGCAAAATGAAAAAGGAGAACGTAATGCTCAAAATCCTTGGTAGTTTACTTCTTCTGTGTAGCACTGTTTTCGCAGGAACAATTACAGCGATGGTGGATAATACTGAAGTTGTAAAAGGTGACTCGGTACTACTAACCCTTGCTATGACAGGGGAAGATGTAAACCCAATGCCTGCGATACCTGAAATAAATGGGCAAAAAGTTTTTAACACACAACGGCGTATGAAGTCAGATTTTGTTGAGGTCAATGGCGTGAAGAGTATGCAAAAGACGCACATATTGATGTTAGAGTTTAGACCCAATGCGAACATGACCATTCCTTCTTTTTCTGTTCAGATAGATGGCAAAGTAGAGAGTACAAAGCCTATTACCGTAAAGGTTGTGAGCTTAGCTAAAGGGCTTAAACATGAAAATAGAGATTTCTCTTTAGAGATGAAACTCGAAAAGAGAAAGTTTTACTTGGGTGAGTCGATTGTTTTGAACTTATATTTTAAACAACGAAGCAAATTAGATGTTTTACAAATTGATTACACCCCCCCTGCGTTTAAAGATTTTTTCTTTAAACAAATTGGTGAGGGGAAAACGTACAAAAAAGGGGCATTTAGCATACAAGAGTTAAACTACTCTTTAACAGCAAAAAGAGAGGGAAATTTAAGCATAGAATCTGCACTTGCAAAAATTGCACAGCGTTCACATCAAGTACAAAAAGGGGGCTGGTTTGTAGATGTTCCTAAATGGACAAGTATCTCCTCTTCTTCATTGGCACTTGAGGTGCTTAAGCCTTTAGGAAGATATGACCTTGTTGGAAAGTTTAATTTAACAGATAAAATTGATGTGCTTAAAGTTAAAGCAAATAAACCTGTAACTTTACGCTTAGAGCTTTTAGGAGAGGGCAACTTAGAAGAGTACAATGGCATAAAATTTGACATTCCTTCGGTGACTATTTACAGTGATGATGCAAAAGTAACGAGTAGTTTAAAGGGAGCGAAGCTAGAGAGCCATTATCAAAAAAGTTTTGTTTTCATTAGTGACCACAGTTTTAGCATTCCCTCTAAAGAGATTTATGTTTTTGATTATGAAGCAGAAAAAATTAAAGTGCTGAAAACAAAAGCCTATAACATAGAAGTAGCAGGAAGCGAAAAGATAGCGATTACAAGTTCCGTTCATTCAGCAAGCTCCATAGATATTAATACGCCAAGCAAGGAGAATTTTTCCTCTAAAAGTAGTGGCTTAGTGAGTTTTCTAGCACTCTTTTTTGCTTTTATTTTAGGGGTGTTAGCCACCTTATCTTTTCGCTATATTCCTACATTTGTTTTACCTATGTGGAAGAAAAAACGAAAAAGTTTTAATGGAGAAGATGCTTTAAAAATCCTCTATCCAAAAATAGGGGAGAACAAAGAGGTTGAAGCCATGGTACGAAAGCTATATGCCATAAGGTGTGGAACAAAAGGGGTAGAGATAGACACAGAGCTACTGAAAAAGATGTTGAAGCAGTATCGCACTTCTTCTGGTAGCAAAGATAAAGTGTATAAATAACCGAACTGTTTAAAGTTCGGTGTCAATCACAGCTAGTGCCTAAAACTTACGGTTCTCCACGCAATAAACGCTTATAGGCTTCAACCAAAGAGGTGTAGGGTGGTACAAAAACAGATTTTGAACGATTACCTACTTTGATGGTTTGCTTCATATCAAAATGTAGATGAATGGAAGTGGCTGTTTTACCCATGTTGTTTGAAACTAAGCCAATACGCGTTCCTCGTTTTATTTTTTGTCCCCGTTGTACTTGAATGGAGTGCGAATCTAAATGCAAATAACGATAAGTCCGACCAGATAGACCACGAAGTTTAATGGTGTATTGACCAATGTAGGTAATAATTCCATCTTCTACTGCGACTGCATAGTATCTCTTTTTTTCACATGTTGCTGTTCGTATATCTACTCCTTGATGTCCTTTTCCCCCTGAACATAAAGGCATGCTCCAGCCTCTTTTTTCACAGTAGTTGTCATGCCACGGGTAGGCGTAGTTTCGTTTGTCACACAGACTGCCTCTTTCGCCCAAATAGCCTCCTACACCATACACTTGTGAGTTAATATAGGCATTACCAGATTCAATGGGAAAACGTATGTTTGGTGCATAGACATAGTTGTCTCCTTTTCTACCTGTGCCACTCTTTTTGGGTGAAAGCTCTCCAGCAGGCGTATAGGTAAAGCCTTTGTAGTCAATGGGTGCTTTAGGTTTTGTTTTTTTATCGCAAGATGCAAACAAAAGTATGAGGAGAAAGAGGAGGCTAGAAACTACTCTCATGGGCGACCTCCAACCATTGTAAGCTTGGCATAAAGCGTTCTAATAAACTCTTCATCGGTACATCTTTTATCTGTTTTTGGTTTTTCACACTCCACGGAGATGGCATAGTTTGCCCCATGTCGGTTAAATTCAGCCATCATAATGCCTTCTGATTGTGAGATTTCAACGGCTCTTCTCTTTTGAACAATTTTTTGAAACTCTGGATTTTTAGGGGAGACAGCTTCTTGGTAAGTTCGGTCACCTTCAAACAGTAGCGTAGCACCATTTAGAACAAATGAAATGGAGTAAAAACCTTTATCTGCTACTATCATTATGCTTTTGTCATAAACATACGAGGAGGAGAGGTAAACGGGTAATCTTACATCTTTAATACCCTCAATTAATTTTTTAGGGTAGGGTATTGATGCTTTTTGTTGTTGTGTGCTATTGACCTTTGACCAATCAATAGGAAGTATGCCTCCTGCATTGAGGCTTAGTAAAGTAAATAGAATTAGAGAGAATAAACGCATTAAGATAACTCCTTTTTTAGATTATAGCCTAAAAATGTGGTTAAATAAGAAGAGGTGCATTTTCAAAGTTGAAAATGCAGTAGTGTTAGAAAAGATTACTCTCCACCGATTTAAGACATAAGTTCACGCAAAATAATAAAATAAGAAGCATCTACTAAGTGGAAGTGTAATAAAATCAATAAATTATACAAGGAATTAAAATGAAAAAAACATTGATATTAGCCACACTACTTACAACATTTTCCCAAGCAGATTTTCTTGGAGGTGAGGTAAACCTTGGGTATTATAGTCATGCACCTTCTGGTATGGTGCAGTATGATGGAGATACAATTGATCTTGAAAAAGATTTACAATGGAGCAGTCAAAATGATGTTTTTGTAAAAGCATATTTTGAACACCCTCTACCAATTATTCCCAATATTAAAGTAGGCTATACAG
>Ga0256840_1002963_pt1 | contig 14269 bp, 16 predicted proteins | sample 355202metaG_FD_185969 | JGI IMG/M metagenome (GOLD analysis project Ga0256840, IMG submission 185969) | Hydrothermal vent microbial communities from Mid Atlantic Ridge, Atlantic Ocean - 355-202 | ecosystem: Environmental > Aquatic > Marine > Hydrothermal vents | place: Atlantic Ocean: Mid...
GACTTGCTTGGACTGCAGCAGGAGGAGATGTTCTTTTCGTTGAAGCCATCGTAACGCCGGGGTCCGGCAAACTAATACTTACAGGAAGACTCGGAGACGTAATGAAAGAATCCGCCCAAGCAGCACTTGGATTCATAAGAACCCACGCAGACAATTACGGAATAGATAAGGAATTTTCAAAAATAGATATCCACGTCCATGTCCCTGCAGGTGCCATACCGAAAGACGGACCCTCCGCTGGAATAACAATAGCAACAACAATGCTATCGGCTCTAACAGAAAGGAAAGTAAAAAAAGACGTTGCTATGACAGGAGAAATAACATTAGGAGGCAAAGTTCTCCCTGTAGGCGGATTGAAAGAAAAAATACTTGCCGCCCTTAGATACGGAGTAAAAACCGTAATTGTTCCCGCAAAAAACAAAGCGGAAGTGATGGAAGAACTTCCCGAAGAAGCTAAAAAAGAGCTAAACCTTCTTTTTGTGGATAGAGTTGAAAAAGTGTTTGATGTTGCACTTCATAAGAAAAAGAACAAAAAACCAAAGGAAAAGACTACTCCGGCAAAATGATAGAAAAGATTCTAACAGCCGACGGCTCTCCCACTTTCTTTTCACAAAAGTACGGAGAGCCGTTCCACTCTATCAGCGCAGGTGCATTCCTGGAAGCAACGGAAAAATTCATAAAACCAACGAAAATAGTTGAGAAGAGTAAAACTCGGGAAGTAAAAATTCTTGATATCTGCTTCGGCCTCGGATTTAACTCTCTAATGGCAATTCACACAGCAAAAAAAGAGAACCGTAACGCAAAACTCCTAATACTTTCTTTTGAAAAAGAGATTGAAGTTATAAAATACAGCTATTTTACCAACTGGAAAGAATTAAACTACCTAAAACCTATTTTTAGAAATCTACTGTTAAACAGAAAATATGAACAAGAATTTTTAACTCTTAACCATGCCGATAACTATCTCAAAATAAAGATTTTCATAGGAGACGGAAGAAAAATACTGCAAAAAATCCATACCAAATATATAGAAAGTTTTGATGCAGTGTTTCACGACCCTTTCTCTCCAAAAGTAAATCCCGAACTGTGGAGCTACGATTTTTTCAAACTTGTCTCTTCCATGACCATCCGAAATGGAATAATAGCAACATACTCATGTGCAAGCCCCATAAGAAAAGCTCTTCACATGGCAAATTTTGGAGTAAAAGAAGGAGTTGCCCTGGGAAGAAAAAGTAAAAGCACCGTAGGAATAAAAGGAGGAGAAACAACTCCTCATCTCAAAGAAAAATTTCAAACTGTTATAACAACCGTCCCTTTCAGAGATCCCCTTTTAAAAGACCCTCCCAACCTTATAAAAAACCGCAGACAAACTTGCATCCAATTACTAAAACATGACTAAAAAAATCTTTCCGAAACAGCTTTAAATTTAAAAATCCCCCGCAAAATAAAAAAAGTTAAACTTCTCCATCCCCAGGAGCGTAATAGCAACGTTTCGGGGAATGAGCCAAACCTTTCTCTCTAAGAGATTTTATTATTTTTGATACCTCTTTACTCTCAAGTCCTACTATTTTAGCCAAATCTCCGGGACGAACCGGTTTCCCGGCATTTTTCATAGCTTCAAGAACAATACTCTCTTTTTCAGTTAATTCTGCCATCTTTAACCTCCATCTATCTATATTTCAACTAAGATTTAATATCCCCACAATAGGTTTCAACAATTCTCTCTATAATCTTTGAAGTAGATATCTCATAAACAAAATCTATACGTTCAACTTTGTCGGCATACTCCCTTCCTATAATTTTCTCTACGGGCCAATCAGCTCCCTTTACGAGAACATCCGGCTTTACTAACCTGATAAGATTTAAAGGAGTATCCTCATCAAAAAGAACAACAGCATCCACAACTTTTAATCCGAGTAAGGCCCTTATTCTAAACTTTTGAGAAACTATAGGTCTATTTTCCCCTTTTATTCGCTTTATGGAGCTATCACTGTTAACTCCTATAATCAGTATATCCCCAAAACTTTTCGCTTTTTCAAGATAATCAACATGTCCAGCATGAATAATATCAAAACAACCGTTAGTAAAAACAACCTTTTTTCTGTTCTCCCGCTGTTCTTTCAAAAATTCTTCAAACTCTTTTATCTCTTTAATAAACTTTCCCACACAACCTCCTTTTTTATACGGCAATCACATATAACTATATCATGGGAAAAAAAGAATATAAACGGAACCGGCAAAACTTTCTTTATAATTATACCGTACCGGACTTCAACCATTACTCATTTTACACTAACACTTCTTGCTACCGTAAAAACAGAAACCTCATGTGCACCTGCCTCTTTTAAAACAGTTGCTACCTCGTTAACAGTACTTCCGGTTGTAAATATATCATCAAAAATACAAACATTTTTTCCAGACAAATCAACCCCTTCTTTTACCTTAAATAATCCTTTAACGTTAATTTTTCTACCCTTTCGTCCAAGAACCGCCTGTTTTTTACCGTGAAACATCTTCTCAAGAATAGAAACAAAAGGAAGAGAAGAAAATTCAAGAATCATCTCGCATTGATTGAACCCTCGCATCTCCTTTTCCTCTTTATGGGCGGGAACAAAGGTTAAAAGCTTAACTCCATTTTCATTTAAAAATCTCCTCAAATAAAAAGATATCTCTCCTCCTATAACCTGAGCCACATCTTTTCTTCCATCTATTTTCAACTTCTTTATAGCCACCTCTATCAGCCCTTCGTACAAACCGAAATAGGAATAGTTATCAAAAGAAAAAACCCTGCCTTCAAAACAGTAACGACATAGAGGTTCACAACCGGGAGATAAAGAGAGAGGGTAACCGCAAACCTTGCATTTAGCACCTATAAAAGGTTTAAAATAAAGTTTACAACATGAACCGCACGCTACTTTTTTATGATTTGAAAAAAGAAACTTTCCGCAAACAGAACAATATTCGGGAGAAAGAATATCAAGAACAATATCTCTCAAAAATGCTAAAAGTCCAACTCCAATGACATCTTCTCCTTTAAAAAATTAACCAGGATTTCTTCTGTTTGTTCGGAAGAAGAGGTGGCAAGCTCAACAGCAAGATTCCCAACAATCTTTTTATGTTTTGAAAAATAATCGCCCACTACCTTTTCAACAGAAACGGTTTCACTTGAAAAACATCTATTTTCTTCTTCCAAAACTTCTCGCTGAAGCACTCTAACAATCAAACAAATATCCTTTAACCTCTTAAAAATCTCCTCATTCGGATAGAACGGCTTTTTTTCATAAATATAACGGAGTGTAACAACCGGAGGTATTGAACTCTCTGCAATCTCTTCGTAAATATACTCAAGTTTTGCCTCTTCCCCTTCACGAATATCGAACTGATAAAACTCTCTTAAATTATCAAGCTTTACCCTTTTTAAAGTTTTCTCAGAAATATCAAATATATTTAATCCTCTATTTCTTAGAGCAGCTTCTTTCACACTCCTATATTCCGTTGCTCCGGCATAACTGAAAAATCCCTCCCCTATTTTCTCCTTTGCAAATATGTGAATATGCCCCCCTCCATAATAGGAAAACCCGGTAGGTAAATCGGAAAAACTCAGTTCAAAAGCGTTTTCATAGGGAAGATAGATATCCAAAGCCTGATGGAACATAAACAAAGAAGAGGAATAAGCTGAAGCCTTTTCGGAAAGTTTTTCAAAAACACGTTCCTGTAAAAGATGCTCTATATATGGCTTCGGCATAAAATCGATACCTGCAATAAACAGATCTTTAACAACTCTACTTCCGACACCGGTTCCACCTGTAATAAGCGTTAAAAGCCCCAGCTCTTCAAGAATTTTATGGGGAGGCAATTTCCCTTTTCTTAAAACTCTATCGTGATTCCCTAAAATGGCAACAACGGGAATTCCATTCTCCTTTAACTTTTTAAAAGCTTTTATAACTATGGAAAGAGAACTCATATCCGGCTGCGAAGATTCAAAAAGATCCCCTGTATGAAGAACAATTTCCGCATCCTCTTCTATAATCCTATCAACTGCCTGTTCAAAGGCTTTAACAAAATCTTTCTTCCTTTCGACAAGATTATACTGAGAATAACCAAGATGATTGTCCGACAGATGTGCTATTTTCAATTTTTACTTCCCGAAAGTAGCTTTTTTATCTTTTCATAAATTTCAGGAAGTCTGCTTATAAGTACTTCCGTCCTTCTCCAAACTTTATATTCCTTAACGGGAAATCCGGCATAAACACCGGGAGTTTTAAGGGATTTCGTAACACCTGCCTTAGCACCAACCGTTATATTGCTTCCTACCTCAATATGTCCCGCAACTCCAACCTGCCCGGCAAGAGTTACATTATCACCAATCTTTGTTGAACCGGAAATACCGACCTGAGAAACAATAAAACAGTTTTCCCCTATCTTTACATTGTGACCTATCTGAACAAGATTATCCACCTTAGTACCGGCACCTATAACCGTTTCGCCTATGGTACCTCTATCTATAGTAGCATTCGCTCCAATCTCAACATCATCCCCTATAACCACTCTTCCTATCTGAGGCACTTTATATATCTTCATTTCACTTTTACTAAACGCATAACCAAATCCATCGGAACCGATAACTGCTCCACTATGAATTCTTACTCTCTTTCCTATTTTCGTTCTTTCATAAATGGAAACATTGGCAAATATAACCGTGTTATCCCCTATTTCGGCTTCATCGCCAATAAACGTCCCCGGAAAAAGCTTAACTCCGCTTCCTATTTTACAGCATTTTCCTACAACAACATTATCCCCTATATAAACTTTTTCGCCAATAGATGTCCCTTCTCCTACCGTGGCTTCAGGAGATAGATAATCATCAGGAAATTTCTCCTCAAATAAAAACGCTACCGATTTGGCAAAAGCAACATACGGCTCTTCACATACAAGCTGCGTTAAAGAAGTATCGTACTCCTTCCCTACTATTACAGCTGAAGCTCTTGTCGTTTTTAAAAATTTTTCATATCTCGGATTTGAAAGAAAGGATAAATCCCCCTCCTTGGCAAACTGTATCTCATCAACTCCTACAATCTCCAAATCAGGATTTCCCCTAATTTTGGCCCCAATAAGTTTAGCTAACTCTTTAACCGTTATTGCCATACTATTTTCCCTGTTTATTCAAAATTTTCAATATGTTTTTAGTTATATCATACTTGGGATTTGCAGAGATAATGCCTCCTTCGTTTTTCTCTACAACCATCGGAAGTTTATGTTCCTTTCTATAATTCCCGACAATTTTAAAAACCTTTTCCACAATCGTAGCAGTTAGTTTTTTTTGAAACTCGGCAATCTTCTGCTCACTCTCCTGCTTAACTTGCCTAAATTCCATTATTTTCATTTGAAGTTCATTCTCTTTCTGTTTCTTGGTTTTCTGATTCAATAAAGGTGAAGAAAGCTCCTTTTTTAACTTATTGATACCATCGGCTAACTTTTTAAGTTTATTCTCCGCAGCTTTTATCTTTAATTCGAGTTCATGTTTGGCTTTTTTACCCTGAGGAGAAAGGGTTATTATCTCCTGCATATCTATGTAGTAAACCGCAAAAGATTCTCCTTGTGCAATAGTAGGAACAGACACAACACAAGCTCCCGCAAGAGCAATACCAATCAGGAATTTTTTCATAACATCTCCTCCGTAAAAAGTTTAATTTAAAAATAGGTCCCAAGTCCAAAATGCCACTCAGAAGCGGTTTCTTCCGGCTTCTTATCAAGCTTGTAACCTATATCAAGCCTTATAGGTCCAACAGGTGTTAAAACTCTCATACCAAATCCCGCTGCCTTCCTCAACGTAGAAAAATCTATCTCATTCCACCAACCGGCACCTATATCAAAGAAACCGATAAGTCTCAAATTCCTGGAAATATCATATCCAATCTCCAAATTAGCAACAAGCTCCCTGTTTGCACCTTCAGGATCTCCATTAGCATCAACGGGCCCGGCTTCTCCCCACCTGAATCCCCTAACAGTAGTATCTCCACCGACAAAGAACCTGTAGTCTATAGGGACAACTTCCGTATCTCCATAAGTATTTGCAATTCCGGCTTTTATATGTCCGGAAACAACAACCGGAATTCTGTACCTTTCAGTTATATCATCCAGATAAAAATGGCGGGAAATATCCGCAACTACAACATAAAAATTATCATCACCACCAAATGTTTTTCCTGCAAATTTCGTTGAAGTTGAAAACATTAACCCTCTATGAGGAAGAAATCTATTGTCTCTAAGATCCAACGTTACCCGGGAGGAGATAAGGCCTACCGTCGAAGTCCCCTCTTCATCCTTAACGATAGTTGTAGCATTTGAATCGATATCACTTATGGTTGTTTTAGCCAAAGTATATCCCAAGCCTATGTTCCAATCCTTAGCTATTCTTCTGGAAAGATTAACAGAAAATCCTTTCTTCAAGCTCGTGTAGGTTGTATATTCATTTTTATGATTAAAAACTCTAATCCCAAGGGTTTGCGGCTTATCAAGCCACCATTTATGACTATACCCTATATCATAATAGTTAACCTTGGAACCGAATTGCCCCGAAAGAGAAATCGTATCCCCGGTCCCGAAAAGATTTCCTTTTCTAAGAGAAACCATAGCTGTTAGATTTGTTGTAGAACTATAACCAAGACCTAGGGAAAACATACCTGTTAACCGCTCCTTTAGGTCAAGATTAACATCCAGAAGATTTTTCCCTACTATTTTAGGTTTTATATTTACTTCATCATAATAACCGGTGTTGTAAAGCCTTCTTACCGAACGTTCCAAACTATCCGTTTTAAACAAACCTGTCTCGTAAATATCAAGCTCCCTCCTGACTGTCCTGTCTCTACTATCAAAATTTCCTTTGATGTTGATATCTCTTATTTTTGCTCTTTCTCCTTCCTCTACCCGAAACAGAAAGTCAACCGTGTGATTCTCCCTATCCACGTTAACTTCCGGCTGAACCGATACGAAAATAAATCCCAATTTTCCATACTCTTTAGACACTTTAACTATAAACTCGGTCGGAAGTTCGGAATTATAAGGATTCCCCGGCTTTAAAGAAGGCACAAGGGAAAGCAGTTTCTCTTTCGTAAACATCTTATTCCCTTCTATATCAACCTTACCGATTTTATATAAAGGACCTTCATGCTCTATTGGATAAACAACCTCATAACATCCGTCAAGTTTTTTAACTTCCGGCTTTCCAACCTTAATCTCAATGTAACCCTTATTTTTATATAACTTAACTATCTTTTCTCTATCTTTCTCAAGATTTTCTTTAATAAGAGACGGATGGAATCTAAAACGCCAGAAGGAGGGCTCTTTTGTTAATAAGATATCTTTTATCTTGCCAGCTTTTAGAACCTTATTACCTATAATTTTTATTTTGCAAACATAAGCCTTTTTTCCTTCATCTATCTTGAAAACGACTTTAACTTTTTTTGGTGCTACCTTCTCCACGGTATAAGAAACTTTCGCATTTATATAACCTTTCTCGTTATAATGCTTTTCTATCTTTTCTTTCAAATCGTTAAGCTTCTCATAAGAAAGAACCTTATCTACAAAACTCCCTTCTTCGAAACCTGTTTTCTTCTTAATTTTATCTATTGAAATCTCCTTATTTCCTTCAAACCGAACAGATGAAACTTTCGGTTTTTCCACAAGAACATATTTAAGAACAAGTCCATCGGACGTTTCATCGGCAAACACTTTTACGGTTTCGTAATAACCGAGAGAATATAACTTCTTTATATCTTCGGTAACTTTACCTTTATCAAACATATCTCCCGGCTTAAGAGAGATTTTGTAAACTATCGTTTCCTCGGGAAGATAACTGTTTCCTTCTATTTTAATCTCTTTTATAATCGAATCAGATTTAACTTTCACAGTCCCCATAGTACTGTTAGACGCCGCAAAACCGTTAATCACGAAAAAAACAGCAAGGAGAACGGAAATAAAAACTCTTTTCAAGCAAAACCTCCTAAGTCAAAAATTGAAAACAACAACTCAAATAATAGCATAATCTTAGCCATAAGGAAGATACACTTTAAAACATGTCCCCTTTCCAACTTCACTTTCTACATCTACTTTCCCGTTAAGCTTTTCAATGGCTAACTTAACTATAGAAAGACCAAGCCCCGTCCCTCCCAACTTCCGGGAACGGGACTTATCTACCCTATAAAACCTCTCGAAAATAAAAGGGAGATGAGATTTTGGAATACCGGGACCCGTATCGCAAACCGAAACAACCTGCTCCTTAGGTAATGTTGAATACCTAATTTCAACTTTGCCGCCATTGTGATTATACTTAATAGCATTATCTATAAGGTTTTTAAACACAAAATGGAAAAGCCGTTCATCTCCGAAAACCTCAAGAGATTCAGGAAGATAAGAGACAACTTGTATGTTTTTATTTTTAGCTATTACGGAAGTTTCATCTGCTATTTTCTCAATAAGAGAAGAGAGATTTATTTTCCTGTTTTCAAAAAGCAAACCTTTACTCGTCTCAAGCATTGTTAAAGTTATAAGATCCTGAATTAACTGTTCCATATGCTTTATTCTATCCTGGGCTTTAAGTATAAACTCTTTCGCCTGATTATTTTCTTCACACTCATCCTCCAAAGTCTCAAGCAAAAGTTTCAACGTTGCAACCGGTGTTTTAAGTTCGTGAGATACATTAGCTATAAAATCTTTCTTTAAGTTCTCATACCGTTTAATTTGAGTAAGATCTCTGAGAAGCAGAACCTTTTCGTTTATATCGGAAGCAAAAACCAATTGAACATACCGATTTTTTATCTTCTTACTCTCCCATACATTATAATCTCCATTAAAGTTTTCATTTATAAACGTTATAACATCAAGGTCACTGATAGCCTGATAAAAATATTTATCTTTGTAACCTTTCTTTCCTATATCAAGAAGCTCTCTTGCAAAACGATTGGTGTATATGAGCTTACCGGAAGGAGACATGATAACCAATCCTTCATTTAAAAGATTCAAAGCCTGCGATAAAAGGTGGATATTATCTTTTTGCTTTTTTTCTTTTATCTCCCTTTTCAAAGAAGAGAGAATAGCTTCCCAATCCGAAGAAGTTACGGACAAAAGCTCGGATAATTCATTTCTTATAGTTTCCGCTTTTTTTAATTTCAGATAAAAATAGAGAAAAAAGAGCGCTCCCAAAACGACGGAAACAACTGTTTTAACTACCATTACTCAAACACTCCTTCAATTGTAAAGCTTTAAAATAAAGTTTATCATTTAACTGTTAGAAATAAACTTTTTAACGGAGGAAATATGAGTGTGAAAGTTGCCATCAACGGATACGGAAGAATAGGAAGATGTTTCCACAGAGCAATTCTTGGAGATGAAGAGATAGAAATCGTTGCCATTAATGATTTAACAGATGCAAAAACTCTCGGTCATCTCTTAAAGTATGACTCCGTTCACAGAAAATTTCCCGGAACTGTTGCGGTAGATGGGAGTAAACTTATCATAAACGGAAAGGCAATAACCGTATATGCGGAGAAAGACCCGTCAAAACTTCCATGGGAAGAACTTGAAGTTGATATTGTCCTTGAAGCCACCGGAATATTCAGAGATAGAGAAGGAGCAGGAAAGCATCTTGAAGCCGGTGCCAAAAGAGTTGTCATATCTGCACCTGCAAAAGAGCCGGATGCAACATTCGTATTTGGTGTAAATCACAAAAATTACGACCCTGAAAAACACTTCATAGTATCAAACGCATCCTGTACCACAAACTGTCTTGCTCCCGTAGCAAAAATCCTTCTTGAAAAATTCGGAATAGAAAAAGGTTTCCTTACCACAGTTCACTCCTATACAGCCGACCAGAGACTTCTTGACGCACCTCATAAAGATTTAAGAAGAGCACGAGCCGCAGCTGTTTCAATGGTTCCGACAACAACTGGTGCAGCAAAAGCTGTAGGACTTGTTATACCTGAGCTTAAAGGAAAGTTTAACGGAATTTCTATAAGAGTTCCAACTCCCGATGTTTCTCTTATAGATTTTGTTTGTGTTGTTAAAAAAGACGTAACAATAGATGAGGTCAATAACGCTCTCAAAGAAGCAGCGGAAGGAGAGCTTAAAGGAGTGTTAGGTTATACCGAAGAGGAGCTTGTTTCCGTAGATTATATGGGGAACAGACTATCTTCTGTCATTGATGCAAAATCAACTGATGTTATAGGTAATAATCTCATAAAAATAATCTCCTGGTACGACAACGAATTTGGATATTCCTCAAGACTAGGAGACCTAATAAAATATATGTGTTCTATATAGATTTAAGCTTTAGGAGGGGGTAATTCTCCTCCTTTTTCTTTATTTCTATTTTTTAGCAAAAACTTTTCTGCCAACTTCCAGTTCTTTTCAACCCGCTCCTTTGCATTTTCAGGTAAACGGGAAACAATAAGATCAGCAACAGGAACGAGAAACCCACCGAAATAACTTCTCTTGATCAAATCAGTATCAGGCATGGTCGCTCCTACGAGGAGAAGAAGCAAAGATGCAAGAACAATTCCCCTTAAAACTCCGAACAGAAATCCCAGAAGATTATTCAAAAGTCCAAAAAAACCCCTGCTAAGAAAACTATTAAGCAAAAATCCTATATACTTGAAAACGATAAATAATATTCCGTATATTACCACCCCGGTAAATATAATTACCGGAGCTTCCGGGTTATTCGTAAACTTCCCTGCAACAATATGGGCTGTTTTAATAGCGATAATAACACTCACAACAATTCCGATAAGGGAAAACACTTCTTCTACAGCCCCTTTTTTAAAACCTCTTAAAAAGTTCCATCCTAAAATCAGTAACAGTCCGGCATCAAGAACATTCAACGGCACAAGATTCATTCCACCTCCATTCCTATATCAACCCATTTTGCCGATGTGATAAGCTTGCTGGTTGAGATGAAGTCTATATCAAACTTCCTTAACTTTTCAAGAGTTTTCAACGTAACACCTCCAGATACTTCAATTTTGACATGTTCCGCTGTTTCCCTTATAAGGGAAACAGCTTCACTCAATCGGGAAAGACTCCAGTTATCAAGCATAACGATATCTACTTTTTCAATTATACCCATCAACTCTTCAAGTTGATTCCAACTTTCCACTTCCACTTCCACGGAAGTTGTAACAGGCACTTCTACTACAACCTTTTTTACGGCATTAACAACTCCACCGTAAGCCTTTATGTGATTATCCTTTATCATAGCCGCATCATAAAGCCCCATTCTGTGATTAAACGCACCACCAACCTTTGTTGCATATTTTTCAAAATAGCGAAGTCCCGGGGTTGTTTTTCTCGTATCGAGCAATTTCACATCCGAATCTCCCATAGCATCAACAAACATTCTGGTATTAGTGGCTATTCCGGAAAGATGCTGAAGAAGATTCAAAGCCGTTCTCTCTCCCGAAAGCAGAACTCTCTCGTCCCCTGAAAGCCTACAAATAACATCCCCTCTTTTAACAAAATCCCCGTCTCTCTTTTCCCAATCAAAAAAAACATTTTCATCAATAAGTTTAAAAACCATTTCAAAAAACGGAGCACCGGCAAGAATGAAATCCTCTTTCCCTTCTATATAAGCTGTAATCTGCCTTCCTTTAAGGGACGAAGAGGTCAAATCCCCAATGAATCCCATATCCTCTCGAAGAAAAGATAGTATATAATTTTCCATCACTAAACTTGAAATTCCCATATTTACCTCGTGTGGAGAATAGCTATGATTAATATACCAAATATTATCACTATTTTAAGGGCGGCTCTTGTGCCTGTTTTTATAACAACTCTTCATTACGGAAAGTTTAAAGTTGCACTTGTAATATTCCTTATAGCAGCTATCAGCGATTCTATCGACGGTTTTCTGGCCAGAAAGTTTAAGCAAATCACAACCATAGGAATCATAATGGACCCTCTGGCAGACAAAGCACTGATAGACTCGGGCTTTATAGTCCTTAGCTTTAGTCACAAAATAATACCGCCATGGTTAACCATTTTCATACTATCGAGAGATGCTCTTATTATAGTTGGAGGATGGCTATTTGCTACTTTTGGAAAGATAGAAAAGATAAAACCGCTGATAATTGGCAAAATAACATCTTTTTCCCAATTTTCAACCATATTTTTCACCCTTCTTTATCTTAATTTCCCTAATTTCTACCTGGATGTTTTCCTTAAATTCCTGTACTATTTTACAGGGGGAATGACAATGGCTTCCGGAGCAACATACATTACCGTAGGTATAAGGGAGATAGGTAATGACTAAAGGCTTCACAGACAAATACTTCCCGGAAATTTTCATTTTTGTATCCATAACTGCTTTGGTTATTTCACTATTCATAATGAATTCTGTTATTTTTCCTTTTTTCGCCGCCGCCGCCAGTGCTTATATAGTCTATCCCCTTTTTGTTTCTCTAAGAAAACTTTTCAAAAGAGATAACATTGCCGCTTTAGTAACGGTATTTTTAATAATCCTTGTAATAGCAGGAACGCTCCTGATTATTTTCCCAATTCTAATAAAACAGATAGAAGGATTTATGGAGTATTTTCCCGTTTTACTAAAAAAAATAGACTTTTATCTAAATAAATTTTTAGGAAAAAAACTGTTCGCAGGAAAATTTAACCCGGAAAATATAAAATCACTATTTTCCATGTTCTATAACAATATCTCCATTGATAACTCGCTATCGTTCGCCTCTTTCGTTCAGAAACTCTTCTCAGGAGTCTTTTCCGTAGCATCCATAGCTATAAATATGATAATAATCCCAATTCTAACCTACTATTTTTTTATAGAATGGAGAAATCTGAGAAACCTTTACATCAAGCTTGCCCCAAAAAAACATAGGGCAGAAATAGAAAAACTTCTTGAAAAAGTGAACGAATCCCTTGCAGGATACATAAGAGGACAACTTTTAATAGCTCTTTTTGTCGGACTGTTTTTCGCTATAACTCTTACTACAATCGGTATCAGATACAGTTTTCTTATCGCCTTTGCTGCCGGTGTTATGAATATGATTCCGTATGTTGGCTTTTATACGGGATTGATCCCTTCTCTCCTCCTTGCCATATTTGATAACGGAGATCTGTTCCATATAGTCGGGGTTACTATTATATTTCTATCGGAAGCGGCAATTGAAAATGTGATTTATCCTATGGTAATGAGTAAAACAACTGGAATTAAACCTCTTCTCATATTTTTTGCCATATTTTCCGGAGCAACATACGGAGGATTTTTAGGAATAGTAATAGCCGTCCCTGTAGCAGCAATGATTCTTCCGGTCTTTTACAGCTTCATGGAAAAAAGGGAAAGATAGTAATGGTTATCGGCATTACAGGAAACATAGGTGCTGGAAAAACAACATTTGCACGTTTTTTAAAAAAATACGGATTCAAAGTCATAAATGCCGATGATATAGGGAAAAATCTTTTAAAAAAAGGAAAACCGGGATACATTCTGGTCATCAAAGCTTTTGGAGAGTCAATTCTCAACGGAAATAGAGAAATAAACAGAAAGAAACTTGCATCCATTGTTTTTTCCGATTCGAAGAAATTGGAACTTTTAACTTCAATAACTCATCCACTCATAGGAGAGACCATATTTGAATTAAGGAAAGAGGGAACCGTCTTTGTTGAGGCAGCCCTTCTCATAGAAGCTAACTGGTATAAAAAAATTGATACGGTTATCACTGTTTTTGCATACAGAGGACAAAGAATTCTACGAGCTGCCGGAAAATTCGGATTGAAAGAGGTTTTAAAAAGAGAGCGTTTTCAGTTTTCCTACAAAGATAAATTAAAATTTACGGATATTATGATTTGCAATACAAAAGACAAACTACATCTTCTTGAACAAACCGACTCTTTTGTTTCTCAATTAATTAACGAATAGGTTTCTTTTGACTTGTTATATAATTACGTTGCTTTTAAATTGTGAACGGCGGTAGCTTCCTTACTTAATCAATAATTTAGAATATAGAGAGGATGCAATGAACAAAACAGTGAAAGCGACAAGATTAATAATTCTTATTTTGCTTCCCATTATAGTTGGTCTTTTCATACGGCTTGATGATCTTTCCGTTTGGAACAAAAATAAAAGCCGTTTTTTTTACAATGACAGACCGCTTTTTACAAGTTACGATGCATTTTACTTTGCAAGATGGGGATTGGATTACAAAGAAGGAAAATATAAAGCAGGAGAAACGGACCCTTTAAGGTTTGTCCCCGACAACTATAT
>Ga0256840_1002964_pt1 | contig 14267 bp, 10 predicted proteins | sample 355202metaG_FD_185969 | JGI IMG/M metagenome (GOLD analysis project Ga0256840, IMG submission 185969) | Hydrothermal vent microbial communities from Mid Atlantic Ridge, Atlantic Ocean - 355-202 | ecosystem: Environmental > Aquatic > Marine > Hydrothermal vents | place: Atlantic Ocean: Mid...
TTTGGTTTACGATATTTCTGAGTCGGCACGTTGGGTTCTCAGCGATCGATTTTTCGCGAGGAAATATGAACATTGGAATAGTCGCTTCTAAGGTGAATGTATGAGTTATCTATTTCGACCCGAGGACAGTTCCACCAATGCGATTTTTAAGTGGAAGGGATCGACAAATAAAAAAAACGGACAGTCTTTAGCTCGCCCTGAGAATATCAAGTATCGCTTCGCCCAGATCACCGATATGCACATTCCGGGAGAGATAGAACTCTTGCATCGCCTTCGCGATCTTATGGCGCCTCAGGCATCGCTCGGCAATATCGCCCATATTTTATCGGCCGTGAGCAATGAATTTAATCATCGTTATCGTTCCGCACGTCAGCTCTATTCAAATATTTTAAAAAAAGCGTTGATGGGTTTTCATTTTTTAGACGTCGACCATGTGTTGATCACCGGTGATGTTGCCCACTGCGGATTGCCTCCAGAATTTCTTGAAATGAAAGGCGTGCTGAAAAAAACGGGATGGTGGGGTAGCGATCTTCTGACCGTAGTGCCAGGAAATCACGATCGTTTTAACTTGTACGAACGCTTTCCTGGCGCGCCGATGGAAAAGTTTTTTGACGTGGTCACGTCCCGGAATCCTCGTGTAAAAAAGCTTCCCAATGGGATCGCATTATTGGAATTTGATTCGAATAATGACCGAAATGATGATCGTCATTTTGCCGAACAATGGTTGCCCAACTCGATCGGTCGTTTTTACGATGAGGAGATCGATTGGGTGGAAAAACAACAATCAGATTTACGAGGGATGCGGGTATTGACGGTATTGCATCACCACGTCTCAGACGATTGGTATGGTTTAGATCCCGAACAGATAGGTGGATTTATGCGACCCGTCGATCGTGGCGATGATTTATTGGAAAATGTGCGCCTCTTGGATCCCTATTCTCCTGTTTTACATGGTCACAAACACCAGTGTATGCCGGTGGATTATCAGTTGGGAAATCATCCTGTTTCGTGCCCGGGAGGTTTTGCAGATACGTTGACGATCACGCTTATTGACGTGGATCTAAATGATGGAATTACCTTCACCCATGCAGCGTTGAGAGCAACGCCTCGCTCTTTTGTTTAACCCAGAAAGACTTTAAATTGGCTTTTTACTAGACGAAATCAAATGGGTGTAGATATTGATTCCAACGAAGGAGTCAACACCATGACAGACAACATTTTCGATCATTCTCTTCAACTTCAAAACGTACTCCAAAATCTTCATTTGGCCACACCACGTCGGACGGTACGTCCGGTGTTTGACCAAGAATCGGAAGCCCAAGAATTTGTAGAGCGCCTTTTACTGGAAGGCCATAGAAACCTATATATCCGCCCAATTTGGCGCCTCGATTACGAAGATTTACAGAATTCTTCGATTCAGGCCTGGTCTGTTGGTGGAAAGCTTTCTTAAGCTTTATGTGTTTTTAACAATTTTGTATCCAACCCCTCGAATGGTTTGGATAGGACTCGCGCCAAGCGCTTGAAGTTTATTGCGCAGCCGTCGAATGTGGCTATCAATCGTTCTATCACTCACATAAACGTCGCTATCATAAGCACCGTTCATGAGCTCCGATCTAGAATAGACCTTTCCGGGATGCCGAACCAAGGTTTTGAGCAATAAGAATTCAGTCTTCGTCAGCGTGATTTCCGTTTCTTCCCAAAAGACGCGGAATTCCTCGATATTTAAAACGAGATTACCGCACGAAAACGATATCGAACTGTCCGATGGAAGGTTGTCCGTTTGCAAAGAACGCCGCAAAACGGCCTTCACTCTGGCCACCAACTCTCGTGGATTGAAAGGTTTGGTTAAATAATCATCAGCACCAAGTTCCAAACCGATAATACGATCGATGTCATCACTTTTACCGGAAAGAAAGATGATGGGAACGTCCGATTTCGCCCTGATTTTAGAGCAAATCTCTGTTCCCGAAAGATCGGGGAGAACGATGTCTAAGATAACGATATCGGGTTCGACTTCATCGAATTTTTGTAAAGCAATCGCACCCGTCTCGGCCAAAGAGGTTTTATAACCATCGGCTTCGAGTGCGGCTTGAACAATTGTCCGGATATCTAAATCATCGTCGACGACGAGAATGTGTTTTGTCATAATAAAACAGTTTTGAAATATAAGAAAACCTATCTTTTTTCCTCCTACACTGCCAGAGCAAATGTCAGACGATCTCATTCACCGTCATAATTCGTTTCGAGCTTCCCTTATCCTTACCGGAATCGGTTGGTTAATGTTTGCATTGATGAGCTTCTACTACGGAAGAAGCGGCGTTGGGGCGATAGAGCTCTTCTTTGTTTTCGGAAACTGGGTTCTCTTTTTCCTCTTCAAAAAGAGTCATAAGATAGAAGCACGTGTACAAATTGCTGTATTTCTTTCGATCATTGGCATTTTTGTGGTGACCAATATTTCAAACGAATGCCGTAGCTCTCCGATTATTTGGTTTTATGTTATCGCGCCTCTCGCGGCTGCAATGCAAATTTCGGTGCGTTTAGGCGTGGTATGGGGATTCATTGCGCTCGGCATGGGATTTTTAAACGCCCTACTTCCCCCCTTATTTCCTTTGGCCACCTTCGAATTTGAAAAAGCTGAACGCTACATTGGCTATGTCGTGTTTTTTATTTTGGTGAGCTGGTTATCGGTCGTTTTTCGGAGCATGAACGATCGCGTCATCAAACGCCTAGTCGCCCGTGAAAAAGAACTTGAAAAGAATGCAAAAGCGCTAGAAAAACAAGCCCTAGACCTACAAATAGCGCGAGATGACGCGCTTGAGGCAACAAAAGTGAAAAGCCTTTTCCTCGCCAATATGAGCCATGAAATCCGCACGCCCCTCAACGGCGTCATCGGAATGTCGAGCGTTCTCTTGGATACCGAGCTCACCAATGAACAACGTTCCTTTGCTAAAGTTATTTCCAAAAGTGGGTCCGCACTATTATCGGTAATCAACGAAATTTTGGATTTTTCAAAATTGGAAGCAGGTTTGGTCCAGGTTGAAAATATTCCCTTCGATCTTTACGAATGTTTGGACGATGTTCTGGACATCTTTGCGCACGAGGTTGAAACCAAAGGGATCGATCTGGCCGTCAGTATTTCCGCTGGCGTTCCTCGTTTTGTGAGTGGCGACCTCACCAGGGTCCGGCAAATACTTGTTAATTTAACAGGTAACGCCATAAAATTTACCGAGGAAGGAGAGGTGGTGATAAGGGTTAAACCGACCAAAGAGGGGATCCAATTCGAAGTAAAAGACACCGGTATTGGGATTCCATCCTCACAACAGGATCGTCTTTTCCAAAACTTTTCCCAAATCGATGCCTCTCATACGCGCCGTTTTGGTGGAACAGGTTTAGGCTTGGCAATCAGTCGTCGTTTGGTTGAATTTATGGGAGGAAGTATTTGGTTCGAAAGTACCGTGGGAACAGGTTCGGCGTTTACTTTCAATCTTCCCCTTCCAGAGGTCGCAAGTTCGATGCGTCATACCGTCGAGCGCATTAGCCTAATCAATCACTCTTGCCTCATTGTGGGTGAAGCGAAGACAAGCCGAGATACCCTCGCCGAACGTCTTAGAACATGGGGAATGAATGTCGAAGTCGTGGACGGGCTCAGTGAAACGATTCGAAACTTATCTGACTCCGAAGAATTGCCAGAGATTGTTATCCTGAACGATAAGAAAAACCGTGAACTGATTCTTGATGCCTTGAGACAAAATGACGAAGATCTACAGGTTATCCTTGTTCTCTCCGTTTCCAGCGATCTAGATCAAAAAGAATTAGATTCGCTCAATATCAGTGCCTCGATTTATCGGCCGATTCGTTTCAAACAACTCCGCCAAGTTATCGAATCTATTCTTGGGGGATGGAAGCAGGAAACGACAGCTTCATTTTCGCTCTTTGATCCCAGTATGGCGAATAAATTACCGCTGAAAATTTTGATCGCCGAAGACAATGCGATCAATCGTCAAGTTGCCGAGACCATGTTTCTGCGCCTGGGATACGATGTTAAGTCCGTCGAAAACGGCGCCCAAGTTCTTGAAATATTGGAACTCGAGTCTTTCGATATTATTTTTATGGATATCCAAATGCCGGTTCTTGATGGCATTGAGTCCACACGCGCCATACGCGCCAAATACGTCGAACAGCCACCGTGGATTGTTGCCTTATCGGCTAGCGTTCTTGACGCCCAGCGCTTTGAAGCGCGTGATGCCGGAATGGACGATTTTCTTGGCAAACCCTATGAAGTTGCCAATTTAGTACATGTTATCGAGCGCTATATTACCAACGAAAGAGCGAGCTTTTCTCTTTCGAACTCGAATAAAGCCAATCTTTCGGCTGAACGCAATAATGGGGCCCTGGAAGGATTAAGAGAGCTTTTTCCTGGTAAGATTAACAAATTTTATGACCTCATTGAACAACATATCGTTAACGGAGATAAACTCTTTAACGCGATCAATAAGGCCTTTGACGATAAATCTCATCACGATCTGAAATTCGCAGCGCACAGTCTCAAGTCCTCCTCGGCGATGTTTGGTTCCCGACATGTGAGCGAGATTTGCAACGAGTTAGAAAGCGCATCCCTGGAAGAAAAACCATTTGAAGAAATAGAAGCGCGTGTTGAACGGTTGAGGAAGTCATGGAAGAGAGCGAAGACCTTTTTGAACGCGTTGATTATTTCAGAACGCTCGAACAAAAAAACACCTTAACTGCCCTATAAACGTGGATTGTTTGACGAGCATGGCGTAGAACACATCGTTCTCAGGAGTTTCGTATGCGAATTGTATTTTTCTTAAGCGTTTTAGTTTTAGCTGCGTGTGGAGACGATCCCGAAGCCGCTCCCGAGTGTCGTCAAATCGACGATGCATTATTCTCAAAAGATAGCGGATGGGGCGCAAAATCCTACTGCGAGACACCCACCACACCAGGTTGCTACCCCTTTTTTGGAGCTGACGAAAAGAGTTGCAAGAGCTTCCAGTCAATGCGGACCGAAAAAACCTCCGATGCTTCTGTGAATGCGTGCAAATCGTTGATGAACGCGCTAAATTGCAATCTCTATGAAAACGAGAATGGTGATAATATTCTGATTTCCGTCGAGAATGAATCCCAACTTAAGATTAATCTTTTCGGCGAATTGGACGGTAAAACGATAAACACATCCATGTTTCTCAACCCGTGTCAGCCCAGCTGCCTTTCCGGCATTACCTTAAAAACGATTTCTAATGACCAACAAAAAATATGTGAGATTCCTCGACAGGGACTCCCGATTTGCTTGTTCCCCGAGGCCGCCCACAATATTACTTTTCGCCAAGCCGATGCGAACCGTCTCAATATTGTATTGGGTGGGGAAGACCATCTCTTAACAAAGAAGTAAATTAACTTACAAAATGAAAACACTCCTCTTCATTCTTTTTTTGCTTCCTTCAACAGCGTTGGCTGAAGAAGGAACTGTTTTTACGGAAAAGGAAATTTTAATAATTGCGTTCAAAAACAATGCAAGCTTTAAAGAATTTAAACTGGGCGTCAAAGAGGCCCAAGAGTTACAAAAATCAAATAGCGGACTTTATCCATGGCTCCTAAATGCCGATGGCGGTTTCCGATTTGACGAGCAGCCCACCGTCGATGTGATTCAAAGTGGAACCCGTAAATCGACGGTTTTTCAAGGCGGTGTAGAGATCATTAAACAGTTTACCATAGGCACCCGTCTAAGTGCTCGCCTGGATGTGAATCGAAGTTCAGCAGAAATCCCCTTTACTCTGCCGGGTCTAAATATTGATCAAATTCAAAAAATTGGGCCCAATTACGGCACCTCTTTGAGCTTCAATATTACCCAGCCTATTTTAAGAGGATTTGGTAGCCAACTTTACGATATACCCTTGGCTTCGGCGCGTCAGAAAACCTCCCTTGCTGAACTTCAACTCAATCGCCAAGCCGCTGATCTGGTGAACAATGTTCTGCAAGCCTATTGGCAATGGGTGAGGGCCAATTGGGAATTGGAATCCGCAAGAGCGCGTTTGAAACGTACAGCCTGGCTTACAAAAACAACCGATACACAGATCCAAGCAGGCACCCTGGCAGAGTTGGAACATGATATCGTTGAACAACAAAACGCTGTCGCCGAACAAGCGCTACTAAGTGCCGAACTCGCCGTCGAAGATGCCGCTGATGAAATAAAAAAGTGGGTGGCCGATCCGGATTTTTCTCCGAAGAATATTCCGAAGAAAGTTGAGTTAGGAAACATGCATTCTCTCGAAGAGTCGATAAAAAACGCGATAGCGAGCAGTCCAGAATTACAACTTTTCGACGCCGAGGTAGATGCAGCAAAACTTGCCCAGGTCGCCTCCGAGAACGACAAAAAAGTAAAACTTGATGTCATCGGATCGCTTACCCAATCGGGATTATCTGAAGATGTTTTGGATAGCCTCGGTCAAGTTGGAAGCCTAGATTTCACATCTTTCTTTCTGGGACTATCTTTTTCAATGCCCTTAGACAACAGCAAGGCTAATCACCAAAATGAATCAGAAAAAATTAAAGTCATTCGCGCGGGATTAAAAAAACAAGCCGCTGAATTAGCGCTGAAAACACAAATAAAAAAAGCATTTCGATTGATTCACATTCAAACCAAACGCGCGCATATTAGTGAGAAAGAAATTGTTCTTGCGAAGAAGAATTTAAGCGCGATTCAAGAAAAGTTTTCAGCCGGTAGGGCAAGCCATCTCGAAGTCATGCAGGTCGAAGACAATCTTCTTGATGCTGAACTCAGAAATCGACAAACAAAAATTGATCTCGTACTGGCATCCATTGCGCTTCGGCGTTTGGATGGAAGTTTACTTGATTATTATTCTATCCAAATCCTTAAATGAAGGAGGGCAAAAACTTTTCTTTACCCTGGTTGGCACTCAGCCGACCTGTGAGCGTAACGATGGTTTTTATAGCGTGTTTGGTCGTCGGCGTTATCGCTTACGTAAAAATACCCCTCCAGCTTTTACCCTCCGGTTTTTCTCCGCCTTTTTTATATGTAACGATTCCTACCATTCCCTCGACCCCCGCTGATGTTGAACGCGACATCGTACGTCCCGTCGAAGGGCTCCTAAGAACGGTACGAAACGTCGAAAAAATTCGAGCTCGGGCGAGGGCCAATAGCGCCGGTTTTTTTATTGGGTTTCGAGATGGCTCGAATATGGACGTTGCCTACAATCAAGTACGCGATCGTTTGCAACGTGCACGTAGCGAATTACCTCCAGAAGCACAACGCTCGATGATTTGGAAATTTAGTCCTGATGACGATCCAATGGTTTTTTTGGGTATTAGAATAAAAGCACCTATTGAATTGCGATCAAGAATTCTAGACGACATTGTCGTTCGACCCATTGAAACGCTGAGTGAAGTGAGTCGCGTAGAAGTGCAAGGCGGGGATGACCTCAAGGTCATCGTTGATGTTGACGACAAGAGGGCCAACGCCGCGGGTGTCCCCATTAGCGAAATTATTAAAATTTTACGGGATGATAATTTTAGTATTTCTGGCGGGGAACTCGACAACGGAGAACAGCGTTTTCCGATCCGTGTTCTGTCAAATATATCAGGCGTGGAGGCCATCGAAAATCTTCCCATTCCAAACGGACTCCATCTAAAAGACGTCGCCTCGGTCCGGGTATCCCATCAAAGAACGAATCAAATTTACCATATTGATTCTGAAGAAGGAGCGATTATTACCGTCTTTCGCGAGCCCAACCAGAATGCTGTAGATGCATCCGAAAAAGTAAAAACGCTTATTAAAAAAATCGCTAAAGAAAATCCTCACGTCTCTGTCTCAATCCTTTTCGATCAAGGCGAGGTCATTGAAAATTCCATCCAAAACTTGACGGAGACAGCGTTATGGGGAGGTTTTTTTGCCATACTTATCCTCTTCGTTTTCCTTCGCCGTTTTCGTGTGATGTTGGTCACAGCCTCGGCGATTCCCTTGAGCATGCTCCTCACCCTTGTCGTTATGTATTTGAGCGGAACGACATTGAATGCGCTAAGCTTGATGGGATTGATGTTATCCGTCGGCATGGTTGTCGACAATTCGATCGTCGTAACGGAGGCGATTCAACGCAGGCGAGGGATGGGGGAAAAAGCATCCTTAGCTGCACCAGCTGGAGCGTCCGAAGTTGGGCTAGCGATCGTCGTTGCAACCTCGACAACGATCATTGTTTTCCTACCTATGGTTCTGATGTCGGGCAGCGAGACTCTGGGTTTTTTTCTTGGCAAAATCGGATATCCGGTATGTCTGGCTTTAGTCGCAAGTCTAATCGTGAGTTTGGTATTTATTCCCTTGGCACTCACCAAGTTCGACGCTGGTGTTGAACCTCAAAAAATTAAATCCATCGAGGCCATTCAAGATGGATACGCTCGTCTTTTGGCGTGGTGCCTTAGCCATCGAACATCGACCTTTCTTCTCATTATCTTATCCATGTTTACTTTAATCATACCTGCCAAAGGTATGAAAGAGACCGATAAAGCAGACGCGAATATCAATGACGCACGCTTGTTTTTTTCTTTTGAACCCACGACGACTTTTGAAGAAAAACGCGATGGCGTGAAGCTGTACGAGACCTGGTTGCAATCTCGAAAAGAAGAATTGGAAATCAAAACCTCGACAACGCGTATCGGTGGCCTCTGGGGAAATCCAGAAATCCGTTTGTTTTTTCGAGACGCAAGTACAAGGGAAACCACGCGTGAAGAAATTATCGAAAAACTTAGAGAGAGCCTTCCCCAAAAAGCCGGCATACGATGGCGTCTAGGGTGGGGCGGAAGCGAACAAAATGTATCCCTTCGAATCGAGGGACGAGACTCCAGGAAACTTAGTTCGATCGCTCAACGTCTTGCGCTCGAGCTGCAAAAAATTGATGACGTTTTTAGCGTCCTCGTTGGCGCCAACGGGGAAAGCGCGATTGAAATGCATTATTCCATCGATCGCGATGCGGCGGCTAAGTCCGGAATATCTCCCTTGATGGTCGGCGGGGCGATCGATTACGCGCTTCGCGGAAGACGCCTTGGAACGATTCAATACCGCGGTGAAAAAGCAGCGCTTTGGATTCGAAACGGTGTGCGTGGGAAGGAAAAAATGGAAGGTAATGCCGAACGAACCTTGAGTAAAAAGGAACTTGAAGACATCGCAATTCCGTCGGTTCTAGGCGGACCAGGTATTGGATTGGGTACAGCTACAAAAACGAATATAGTAAACGGGTTTAGTGAAATATCGCGTACCAACGGCCAAACCCAAACGCGCATTCAGTTGATGACTACCCAAGAAGATCTCAAAGCCTTGGGCAAAGAAATTGATTTTGTGCTCGCCCGTTTTGAAATGCCCGAAGGATACCGCGTTGTAAAAGGGCAGCGCTTTCAAGATCTTGCCGATGAGAAAAACGATCGCGCCTTTGCCCTAACCCTTGCCGTGGTTTTTGTTTTTCTCCTGATGGGTATTTTATTTGAGAGCTTTATTCTACCTTTCGTCATCGTGTTATCAATTCCTTTTGCCTTCTTGGGCGTCTACTGGACGCTCTACTTAACAGGAACACCTTTTGACGTTATGGCGGGCGTAGGTCTTATTATTTTGGTCGGAATCGTAGTCAATAATGCCATCGTTTTGGTAGATAGAATCAATTTGAATCTATCCGATCAGTCTCGTAACGACGCGCTAATTGAAGCTGGACGCGCAAGGTTGCGTCCGATTGTGATGACGGCGTTGACGACCATCGGCGGCCTTATTCCGATGGCTATTGGCGGTTCGCAAATCATCGGTATACCCTATGCGCCATTGGGTCGCACTGTTATTGGCGGGTTGCTAGCGTCGACCCTTTTTACCTTAATCGTTGTTCCTTTGTTTTATACGATTTTGGACGACTTAAGGAACTACTGGCGAGCAAGTTTAGGATGAATGGAAAGGGAGTTTAGAATGGAATTTTTATGCGGCGGTGTGGGTGATGCTTTTTCTACAAAGAGTTGGGGTACACATTTTTTTGTACGAGAAAAAGGGTTTGTACTCGCCGTAGATTGTCCCGATAGCTACCGGCGGGCCTTAGAAAAAAATGCCTTTGTTCACGGAGATCACATTTTAGATGTCGGGGATATTGATGTGATGCTTATCACCCACCTGCACGGCGATCACGTTAATGGACTAGAAATGGTGTTGGCCTATCGTAAATTTGTGACGGAGAAAAAACTTGAAATTTTTACCACACCAGAGGTTGCCGAGCTCTTGTGGACGAAACGTTTAGAAGTCTCCTTAGGTACCCTCTATGATGGAGAGCTTTACCAAAAAATGAGTTTAGATGATTTCGCCAACCTCACAATTATAGATTGGGAAACGCCTATTCAATGTGGACCTTTTGAGATTCAAACGCGTCAGACGATTCACCATATTCCGACCTCTGCTCTTAAAATTTCCGCGGGAAATAGTAAACTTGGATATAGTTGTGATAGCGCCTTTGATCCCAGTCTTATCGATTGGCTGCGCGATTCAGATATGATTTTACACGAAACAAGTTTTGGCGCCGCCCATACGCCCCTTTTTTCCTTGCTTGAATTAGACGAAGACATTCGGGAAAAAATGTGGCTCGTTCACCTCCCCGACTCCTTACTGAATGAGGAAGTGGAGGGGTTGAATCTCGCTTTTGAGGGATTCCGGCGAGATGTTTAACTGACTTAGATTGCCGCCGCTCTTATGTCTTCTTTAAGGTCGACCCAGGTTGTGTTGATCGGGAAAAAGGCGGAAATATAACATTGAAACGAGTTGATTTGAACCTAAGTTGAAAGCAAGACATAGTCAGGCAAAAATATCGCGAATTTTGAATCTTTCAGCGTCGACAATATCAAGAGAAATAAACAGAAATAAAGGTAAACGAGGTTATCGTTCCAAACAAGCGAACACCAAAGCGCAACCAAGAAAAGAGAACAAGTCGAACCTTCGAATTTGTAAAATCACCTGGAAAAACGTGACCCTTTTATTCCAAGAAAAATGGAGTCCTGAACAAATTAGTGGATAGTTGAAAGAGAATCAGCAAGTCCAAATTAGTCACGAATGGATTTACCAGTATATTTTCCGAGATAAAAAATATGGAGGAGAACGCTATACACACCGTGGAGGGTAAAACGAAATACACATATGAAAAAAGTAGAACGCAAACAGCGCAGCTTGTTGGCGAGGCGCTAGTCAAACTTCTCAAAAAAAATGGCTTGATAGGTCAATTTTTTCCCAAAGGAAGGGATTTCAGAATGTTGTGTGACGACGAAATCAAACATGCGAGGTACGCCGTGGTTTTTGATGATTATGCGATTAATTTATCCTTTCAAGATTCAGATGACGAAGAACGCTTTATCGTACTTGGTTTGAGTGCGATGCTCAAAACTATCGTTGTTTGTTTGTTGCTGCTATCGAGATGACGATTAACTTATTCGAATCATTTCAGCACGACGCCACGAGAACGGAAACCAAAACATATTGGATTGAACAATGAGTAAAAATAAAGAAGATCTCGAAATGAGAGACGAATATGATTTTAGCGATGGCCAACGCGGCAAATTTGCGGAACTCCTCAAAAAGGAGAAAACGCAAATCACAATCCGTCTCGACAGCAAAACAGTCGTGTTCTTCTAGTGTCTGGCTGAAGCGAAAGACATTCCTTACCAAAACCTCATAAATCTTTATCTTAGAGATTGTCGAGGAGTCTAGAAAGCTTGAATTAAGCTGGCCGAAGGAAGAAGTCCGCGAGCGCTTAAAACGTCCAAATCACCTCGAAAAAACGCTCGACCCCTTGTCTTAAGTTTTGTCAGTTCTTTTGCTACTAAATCGCCGATTTCTAGGTAAGCTCAAAATCTGAAAAACACCTATGACAAAAACGACCGTTTTTGTCTGAACCTATCGAGGTTTGATTTGGAAAATTATACGTTCGCATTTCGACCACGGTTAAAGGTAAATACAATAAAAATTATTGTTATTTTATTGTATTCACGTTAACGTCACATCTACACTTACAAATACCTAAGAGGGTCTAGCTTTGAAAAAAGAAAAAAGAAAAAAGAAAAATATTTATTGCGGTAGTGTTTTTATTGAACTGCGGAAATTTAGCTGATGCAGAGTTAAAGCAACCAAATGCTTCACCGGAAACGAAAACGCAAATTGGAGAGATCACACGCCCGGTCCCATTTAGGCATCAGTTTGTTGGGACGTTGTTACCAGATGGAAGGATTCCTTTATTAGATACTGTGAACTCTCCTAGTGGGAAGCGATATGGGTTTGCCGACGGCTCGTCGGGCAACGGAACATACGAGACGTATATATCGTACTTAGAAGAATACGAAGTGAAGCCTCTCACACTTGCCTATAAAAATGAAAAGATGAAAACACTGAAAACACTGAAACCTACGAAGTTGACGCCTTCGGGGATTCTTAGCTCTCATACATTGTTGTATGCAAAATCAAAAAGTGGAGAATTGAGATATACCGTTAACCTCACTCCCCCTGATGAGGAGACAATTAGTCAACGCCTAGATCGTGAAACGGCAAGAGGGGGAATAAACTCTTGGGAGTCCTACTACATGAGACGAGACACTCTTAAAACTGAACGAAAAGCCAATATCCTAAAAAATATTGCGCCGACGGTAAATGAAATCGAGAAGACTGGCGCGAAGGTGGTTCGCATGTGTAAATCTATGTACTGCGTTGATGTTGAAGCGACCGAGTTACAGATTTTGGCAATTGCCAGACTGAACTCCATTTCAAAAATTTCGTTGGATGTCGCTACAAAGCAAAATTTCGCTGATGGACGTGACGTAATCTTAGGTCTGCAAATTGAACAATATTTACCATCAAACGGAGGGTCTACAACCACCGATGGGTATACTGCCTATGATGGTCAAAACCGAGGATCGATCGCTGGTTTGGAACCAATTAGGGCTGCGGTGATAGATCTTCTTTTTCCAAATGATGAGCATCCGGCTTTTTTTGAGGGCTCTAGTTTGACAATAAGTAGGATTAAGGCAAAGTACGAGTGTGATACTTCTTCGTGCTCTCCCAAAGGAATAACTGATTTTCCTGAAGAAGGGAACCATGCGACCGAAGTCGCAGGGTTATTAATGGGAGACTTGCGTGATGAGCAGGATAACTCTTTTGGTGGTGGGCTAATTCCCGAACAGGAACATTCAGGTATCTCCGGCGAAACAAACCTTACCGCCTATGCTGGTGCGTTCACAACATCAGCAACGATTTCAGCGTTCGACCATATAGTCGGAAATAATGGGGTCCAACCCTCAATCATCGCGTTTTCTTTAAGTAGTCCAACTTCAGATCCAAATTGCCAGGGAACCGATTCAACGTCTATCGCGGCAAATAATCTTTTTGAAGACGACAAATTACTTTTTAACGCCCCCAGTAATACCAGGGGTAGCAATAGTAATTGTGCTGTCGAATCACCGGGTTCAGCCATTGGCGTTTTTACTGTCGGGGGATCTGGCAACGCAAACGACAACACAGATACCGCAGTGAGGAACGCTGGTTTATACGCCTTCACCCCATGGGGCGGTACCTCAACACAAAGAAGTATTATTGATGGTTTAACCCATGCTTGTCGTCGATTAATTTATGATATTTTTGACGGATACTCGCAGAATCAATGTGGCACAAGCGTTGCTGCTCCTACCTTTGCAGGAGTAATGGCGAATTTTGTGGATTGGTATATTAATCACACGGGCTGGGCGGACATACGGAACGAGCCTGGTAGGGTTTTCGCCAACGCACTCCTATTTGGCGATAGGGCGGACGGGAATTCAAGTTATGTAAATAACGGATTCAGTCATTTGTGGGGAAGCGGCCGAATGAGAGTTCGAAAATACGACAATGCTGGAATGGATGGTCCTTGGGGCTACAAAAATGGGTGGACCTGCGTTGGACAAGGTGACGAAGTGGAAATACCCATAAATAATGGCAGCCCACTTCCCTCTTCCGTAGACGACGTCAAAGCCGTTATTTGGTGGTTTGACAAAAGGCACGAAAGCGCCACAAATCCAAAGCTTGACGATATCGATTTGGAACTTTGGAAGGGAAGCTCAAAAGTTTCATCATCTTACGATTGGTATGACAATAAGTGTTTGGTCCCTAAGTCTTATGGTATAGCTTATGAAACACTTAAAGGAGTAAACCTATGGGCAGTATACACCATTCTAATGCCAAGACAACGGCAAGAATCCGAAAAGAA
>Ga0256840_1002965_pt1 | contig 14266 bp, 17 predicted proteins | sample 355202metaG_FD_185969 | JGI IMG/M metagenome (GOLD analysis project Ga0256840, IMG submission 185969) | Hydrothermal vent microbial communities from Mid Atlantic Ridge, Atlantic Ocean - 355-202 | ecosystem: Environmental > Aquatic > Marine > Hydrothermal vents | place: Atlantic Ocean: Mid...
TTTCTGGATTGAGTATTTCTATATCTTTTACACTCATCTCGTCGTTTCTAATTATCTTTAAATCTGCACCTAACTCTTTGCAGTATTGAACTATATTATAAGTAAAACTATCATAGTTATCTATCATCAAAATCATTGTACATCTACCTTATTTTATTGTACATATTATAGCTTGTTATATTAAAACTTTGTTGTACATTCTTGTTAAAGAGGAGTATTCAATCATATTTAGATATTTTACAAGCCTTATTGTGACTGCTTCCATCTTTGTTGATTCAATATATATGGCATCACCATTGTCAAACTCTTTTATTAACTCAAAAAACAAAGATAATGCCTCATCAATGTTTTTTGAATTTATAACAACTTTATATCCATCTAAATACTTAGAAGATATTCCAAAAGAGGAAATAATATTGTTAGCTGTAATAGCTTTATATCTAATATTCTTATTTGTAAATATACACTCTTCATATTTACTTCTACCATTTAGAGATAATTTGGAATCAAAATCATCAAGCGTATGGGAAACATCTTTTACAATACTACCAACAATAAACTTATAATTAATTTGATCAAAATAGCTTTTAAAACCAAATTTTTCATATAGAGATTCTTTATTTTTAACACTGTTAAGCGCTATTTGACATCCAGCAAGATGTTTTATCCCATATTGTAAAAGTTCTGTGCCATAGCCATTTTTACGAAACTCTTTTAAAACTAAGAGTGTACTTATAAATCCAAAATAATCACTATGCTTAATTGCCAATATGAAGCCTATAGCTTTATTATCCTTGTATGCAATAAAAAAATCTTTTGGATGTGCCTTATATTGGCAGCGGATATGTAGCTCTTCTACATCCCAACCCTCAAGTTTCACATGCTTAAAAATAAATTCAAGCTCATGTGCTTTTAGAACTTTTATATCGAGCATTTTGAAGCTTAACTCTGAATCTGTTTTTGATTTGTTAATTGTTGCAGATAATTTGATATATTTATCAAAGAAAATGTTACTAAAAATATCATCAAGCCTGGAAAAAAACTCACCCACCAAGCGATTTCAACAACATCTTTTCCACCACTTAAAATAGTTCCCCAGCTCATCTGTGGTGCTACTATCCCAAGCCCTAAAAAACTCAATCCTGATTCTGCTAAAATCGCTCCACCAACACCAAATGTAAAACTAACAAAGTATATGGGTGCTAAAATAGGTGCATAGTATTTAAACAGGATTTTCATTTTACTCACATTCGCAATATTTAAAATCTTTATATATGGCTGGCTAGTAATACTAAAGCTCTCTGAACGAATCAGCCTTGCTGTTGTCATCCATCCAGTGATAGATATGATAACTATCAAAACCCATGCAGATGCGTTCACATAACTAACAAGAGCCAATAGTAAAAAAAATGTTGGAAAGGTTAAAAACAAATCGACTGTTATCACAAAGCTTTTGTCAACAATCCCTTTAAAATATCCAGCCATTGAACCAAGAATGAGCCCTACAAAAGAAGCTATAAAAGCACTACCAACACCAATGATGAGAGAGATTTGACCACCTTCCATAAGTCTAGCTAACAAATCTCTTCCTAATCTATCTGTGCCTAAAAAATGCTCAAATGAAGGGGGAACCAAAATAGCATTTACATCTAAGGAGTAAGCATCTACATTGTATATATAAGTGCCCACAAAAGAGAAGAAAAATACAAACACCAAAACAAATATACTAAATATTGGTAAACGCATTAAGCTCTCTTTACTGCTTCATTCCAAGCAGGGTTTGCATCATTTGGTCTATTGTTGTAATTACCTTAGCGGATGCACTATAAGCAGTTTGATATTTAATCAGATTTGTCATCTCTTCATCTATACTCACTTTAGAAACTGAAAAATATTCTAGCTCAGTTGCATTAAACTGTGTAGTCACTGTTTCTTGTTTTAATATAGCTGAGTTTGTTGCTGTACCAACATTTGTTGCGATAATATCAAACATCCCATATGTTGTAGTGCTATATGCGATGTTTCCCGTATCAAAAGTAAACTCTTCAAACTGATGTTGCACCATACCAAGGGCTACATTATTATCGCCAGAGAGCGGTGTTGAACCTGATGAGATTAATGTTGGATTAGTTTTTAGCTTATTATTTAACCCAATATTACTTGCACTATCTCCTTCTAAGAATTTATTCATACCTAAGGCACCAGCGAAATTAGTACCAGAAGAAAATGTGTCATCTATTAAAGTATCTTGTATTGAGAAAGTATATCCTCTTGATTCTGAAAGTGGGTCCATGGAAAATTCTAAGGCAGTATCTCCACTTGCGTAAGTTGCCCAATTAAAAGTGATAAAATCATCAATATCGTTTGTTGCATTTCCATCAGCATTATCATCAACTACTGCTTCAATCTGCCCTTGAATTGAGTTAGAGCCTGCAACGCCAGTCATTGTTGTAGCAGCATCGATTGTTATTGCTCGTCTTCCAGCTTCATTACCATCTATGTCATAAATCACTATGTCAAAAGAACCTTTGTTAATGTTCATTGATGAGCTTGTAAGTGCATTTGTTGGATTAATATCTAAAATATTTGATTCCATTCTTGTAGTTGTAGTTTGAGCATAAACATTATTTGTTGATTCTATCAAGCCCTTAGCAAAAGCATTTAATTGAGATATTGTATTTTGAAGTATTCCATCAGTTGGAACTCCAGAGGTTGCATCAATACTGCCACCTCTAAGATCTAAAATAGCACCCAACCTACCATTATTAATGTCATCTTCCATTGGGATAAGAACACCATCTTGTCTCTCATATGAAATCTCATAAAAGCCATTTTCATTCTCTTTTGAAGATATATGTATGGGGTGGTATGTAGTGCCATCAACAATATTAAATCCGCCAACACTCACTGAATAGCTTCCAGTTGCTGTATTTGATGAACTATCAATCTGCATGTTTGATTCTAGTAACCCTATATTTGTTTCAGCCCCAATCAATTTAGCTAAATCTCGCTCTATTACACCTCTTTTATCTCTTAAATCGTTTGCACTATATTCACCACCTGCCTCAGCAAGATCTATACTTTTATTTAAAGACGCTAACTCTTTTGCTAATGAATTTACCTCATTTACATTTACTTCAAGCTCATTATTGACTTGACTTTGCAAAGATACAACTTGAGCAGTTGTTTCTGTAATATGATTTGTAAGTGTCTCTGTTTGTTTCGCTAAAGCTAGCTTTATAGAGTCATTATCTGGATTATCAGAAAGAGTTTGCCACATATCATAATAATCTGCCAAGTCGGCTTTTATACCAACCCCATCTATTTCTGGAAAATAAGTTGATAGTACATTCAATGTTTTAGTTTCAAACTCACTATACTCTTTATCTGCAGATACACCAGTGTATCTATCAAAGACAAAGTTATCAAAAACTCTTGATATCTCAAGGATATCAACACCATTTCCAACTAAGCCATTGAGAGGTTCAGAAGCAGCTGTCACCACCCTTTGTCTCGTATAGCCGTCACTTTCAGCATTGGCAATATTTTGAGAAGTAGTATTTATCCCTACCTGAGATGCATTGAGTCCAGAATAGCCAATATTAAGCGTGTTAAATATGGAGGCCATTTTATACTCTAACTTCCAAAAAAGATGGCTTTTTAGATGCTACTTTGTTATAACCCTGCATCTCCGTTGGCACTAATCGTTCTAAAAATGTGTTGTAGAGATTGCTAACTACTAAAACTAATTTAGCATAATGTTTATTTGTATCTCTTAAGTTAGAGAGTTCAACTTTTAATTCATCCAAAAGTGCATGTTGATCTTGTGTTAAGAGTTGTGGCAATTCTTTGTCTGGGTTTGAGGTCATCAGGGTAGATATTTCATGATCTATCATCGCTTTTTTTGATTCAAAGCTTTTTATTTTTTCCTCTTTAAGAGAAAGTCTATCAAATTGGGGGTCATTTTTTGCTTCTTTTATATCTGCTATATCTGACTCAGTTAATTTAACCAAATCCCTTAAATCACTTAAAGCACTTTGTAGATGATGTGATAACATAATAAACCCCTGATTTTTTTTTAGTTTACATCAATTCCTCAGCAATTTTTTTTGATAATGCTTCTAAATTGATTTTATATTCGCCAGATGCGATAGACTCTTTGAGTTGTTCTATTTTGCTCATATCACCTTGCTTGGAAATATTTGCATCACCTTTTTGCGAAACCTTTTGTTCACCTGAATTACTGGCATACGCATTACGGATACCTGTACTACTGACCTGTGAAATCATAATTTTTCCTTTATTTGTCGCTATAAGTTTCTTTACCTACAACTATATCGACAAATTACTAAAAATAATTAATAATTTACATAACTTGTCCTATTTTTTCTGACTAAGAAAATCATAAAGCATCTGAGAAAATCCAAATCCACCCGAACTAGCATTTGCCAACTCTTCTCTATACATAGATTTGTATATTTTGTCACCTGGATCATTCTCTTGAGAAAAAATATTTTCCTCATCTTTCATAGCATTATCCATTAACATTTTTACTATTACAGCTTCAAAAGCATCTGTCTGCTCCCTAAGCTGTGCATCTTCTGCTTTTGGATCTATTTTAGGCATCACATGTTGCTGTGATATTTGAAGTGCCTGAGTATTTAAAGCACTGGTTCCATAAAAACTCATTAAATCACCTCCAAATCAGCAGATATGCTACCTGCACTTTTCATAGCTCCCAATATAGATATTATATCTTTTGGGGTAGCCCCTAGTTTTTGCAAAGAACGAACAAGATTTGCAACTGTTGTAGTTCCTTTTTTTGTATAAAGCTCGTTTTCATTTAAACCAATTACCAATGACTCATCTATAACAACTGCCCCATCAGGCTGAGCAGGACTTGACTGCTCTTTTATCTTGATAGTTATATCTCCATGAGTTATAATTATTGGTTTCAATTCTATACCTATTCCAGCAATAATTGTTCCTGTTCTTTCATTAATAATAATTTTACTCTTAGGTTTATATTCAATATCTATCTCTTGAACTTCTGCTAAAAACTCTATCATAGATTTATTTTGAGGTCTTTTTAATTTAATTGTTCTAGGGTCCATTGCAACTGCCACTTGCGTGCTATAAAAAGAGTTTATAGCTTTTTGAACAGCAACAGAATTTTTAAAGTTAGATTCCTTTAAAGAGAGTGTTATATACTCTTGATTGTAAAGATCTATATTTATCTCACGCTCTACAAATCCACCCTCAAATACAACTCCAACTGTCGGATGTGTCTCGCTATCACCCCTTGAGTTTCTACCACCAATACTTACAGCACCTTGAGCTAGAGCGTAAATTTTTCCATCCACCCCTTTTAAAGGAGTCATCAAAAGTGTTCCACCCTCTAAAGATTTTGCATCCCCTATTGATGATACTGTAACATTAAACTTATCACCCTGGCGTGTGAAAGATTTTAAATTTGCAGTAACAACAACTGCTGCAACATTTTTTGATTTGATATCTATAGAGTTCATATCTATATTCATAGACTTTAACATGTTTGCAATTGACTGCAGAGTAAATTTTGAAGTGGTACCATCACCAGTCTTTTTAAGACCTACTACTAGTGAATAACCGATAATCTGATTGTCACGAACACCAACAATGTTTGAAACATCCGTGATTTTTGTAGCATAAATAGTTGTACATATAAGTAAAAATAAAATAATTTTCTTCATTACTAGTCCTTTAGTTAGTAAAGAAATAGCAAGAATTATTCCAATTATATTATCTCAAAATAAGTTAAAGTAGTATTCCCAAATTTCTTAGATTTTTTCTTAGAAAACTCTCCAAGTTTTTCTGGAATTTCTAAACCTGTCATATGTTCTATAATTATAAGTTTTACTAGTTCTTTTGGCAAAGAAGTTATTAGATTCATCGTTTTATCATAAATATCTTCCATCCCTTCACGCACACTAAAAGGTGGGTCTATGTAAAAATAAGCATCTTTATTTTCTCTTTTTAGTTTAGATGTTACAGATTTTATATTTGTAAAGCTATCTCCAGAAAAAATCTCACATGAATTTACATCTGTTAGGGCAATGTTTTCTTTTAAAACCCTCAAAGCATCTCTATCTTTTTCCATAAAGATTATTTCACTGGCACCTCGGCTCAGTGCTTCAAGCCCTATGGAACCGCTTCCTGAAAACACCTCAACAAAAGTAGCATCTATGATTTCAAACTGTATGGTGTTAAAAAAAGATTCCAATACAATGGTTTTTGAACTTCTTGTTGTAGTTTTTGATGGTAGTTTAAGAGTTTTACCTTTAAACTTTCCAGATATAATTTTCTTCGTTAGTTGCTTGCTATTACTTTTCATAAAATGCTCTTACAGCCTTTAAAATATTTTGCTTATATTCCTCAGTTAATGAGTCTATCCTCTTTTCCAAAATAGCGAAGTCTAAGCCATCTGCAACATCCAAAGACTCAGAACTATCATCCTTATCTAAACTCTTATATCTTTTTTCTAAAGCTAAAATTAATCCTGATTTTGAAAATGGCTTTACTAAATCTGCATCTGAATCACTAGAGATATAAAAACATCTCTCATCTCCAAGACACTTTACATCTCTGATTAAAATATCACAGTGCTTAGGCGAACTTAAATACTTCACTAAAAAAAGTTCCAATGATTTTTGCAATAGTGGTGATTTACACTCAACAGCTATTTTCATGATTGCCCCTCTAAATAATCAACGATACTATATCGCAAATCTTCATCTAAATCCATAACATTTGCTAACATCCAGTGTAAATATCCTATATCATTCATAACAATCTCTTCAATATACTTACCCTTGTATTTCCCAAAGTTTAATTTTTCTAACAAAACATTTCTCAAGCTCAGCTCCATCATCTGCTCTTTGCTGACACTTTGCAGATGATAATCATAAAGTAATTTAACAATAAATGCATCACATTGTGCGTTATGTGCAACAAACTCATTTTCAAAACCACATCTTAAAGCTAATGCTTTTTCATCTCTGTAAAGTTTGAGCTCATACCTCAAAAACTGCAAAGAAAAATGTTCACATTCAGTAATAAGATGCTTTGTTACTCTCAATGTATCAATAACATTTCCTCTCCACCTTATTCCACTAGCAGAGAGTTTTTCCATATCAAACTTTATATTGTGTCCCACTAAAGTTATGTTTTCATTATTGTTTTTTTGTAAAAACTTATATATTTCACTCTCTTTAAATTTTGATTTACCCTGAAGCATCTCATTGGTTATATGGTTAACACTTGAAGCCTCTGCAGGAATTTTTTTACCTTCATTTACTAGTTCATACTTTGCAGTGATTTTTTCACTATCAACAGCGATAATTCCAAGAGAAACGATTTTATCATCTTGTTCCAGCCCAGTTGTTTCTACATCAAAAAAAATCAACATTTTTGAACCTTAACTCGCTTGCATCTAGCGCCAAGTAAAATAAATGATAGATACCCGCCACTCAATACAAAAGCAAACAACCAATATATGCTAAACCACTCAAAAACACTTTGATATGAGCTAAATAAGTAGGTAAAAAACAAAGCAAATATCATCTGAACCCCAACAAGCCAAATAATCACCATAAACCACTTTCTCCACACTTTTACTAAATCACCATAACCGATATTTTCTAAAATTTTAGCTTCATTTTTTTCAGTTTGCTTCGATTGGCACTCTAGTAGCTTTAATTCATACCCATTCATGCAAGAATTAAATATATATTTTGTACTTCTAAATAATGCGATTAAGAGGGCAATACTCCAAGCTATCGGAAACCAAAATTTAAAAATATCAAAAAGTGCTGCACTCACTTCACTATTGATAGATGTTGCACCATGATTAAAGTATATGAGTGTGGTGATTAAAGAGGATATTATTGATGCCAAAACAAAACTGCATATTGTTACCCTAATAGCCCATCTCAGCCACAAAAAAAGATAAAATTTAGCCATCTGTTTTTTTATTATATGGTTCTAACATAGTATGATAATGCTCTAGTGTCATAAAGCTTTTTTCAAACCTATAGCGGATAATAAATTCCACTACTTTATCTTTAAACTGTGTATCAACATTTTCAACTCGACCATAGTAGCCTAATGATATGTTTTTGCTTTTAACAACCGCTTCTTTATCATAAGAGATTGCAAGGATTTGTAGATATTTTCCCTCTTTGATTGCACCTAAATTTTCACTCAAAAGGGAGGCTCCCGAAAGATTAATGGCTTTAAAGTTAAAAATAGATAAAAAAGGCTCTACTTTTTCATTAACACCTATCTCTTCATATAGCTCTTTTAAAACTATCAAGTTCTCTTTTCTAGCCATTTCGTAACTAGATATTTTGCTTGTTAATTTTTTTAGTCTATCTAAAGCTGAACTCATCTGTATAATCCCATATAAAGTATAATCCTTTGACGAAGTATATCAAAAAAGATATAATGTCAATAATTAAACTAACCATAAAAGAGACGAATGGATTACTTACAGGCACAGGGTGTTAAATCCCTCAACGGAACTATTAAAATTTCAGGTGCAAAAAATGCATCTTTACCACTTATTGCGATGACTATACTTGCTAAAAACTGTGTTGTAATCAAAAATCTACCCAATGTTGTTGACATAAAGACACTTCTAAAACTTCTCTCAAATCTTGGTGCAAAGTGTGACTCTAAAGATGATTGTATCACTGTTGACACCTCAACACTCACTCAAACAAAAGCAACTTACGACATAGTAAAAACTATGCGTGCTTCCATCCTAGTTCTTGGTCCTATTTTAACTAGGTTTGGTCACTGTGAAGTCTCTTTACCTGGTGGATGTGCGATAGGTCAAAGACCAATTGACCTGCATCTAAAAGCACTAGAACAGATGGGTGCAAAGATAGATATAAAAGCTGGCTATATAGAAGCCACTGCACCAAATGGACTTGTCGGATGTGAGATAATTTTTGATAAAGTTACCGTTACTGGTACGGCAAATATCATTATGGCAGCAGCTTTAGCTAAAGGCAACACAACCATAACAAATGCCGCAAGAGAACCTGAGGTTGTTCAACTTTGTGAAATTCTTAACCAAAGTGGGGTGAAAATTGACGGTATAGGAACTGCAATATTAACTATTTGTGGAACAGATGGCAAACTTTTAGAGATTGATGAATTTTCGATTATTCCAGATAGAATTGAAGCAGGAACTTACCTATGTGCAGGTGCCATCACAAAATCTGAACTAACACTAGAAAATGTAAATGCTAAACACCTAGGTGCGGTTCTTGCAAAACTTGAGGAGATGGGATGTAGCTTTACATCTACTAAAGACACCATCACTTTACATCCAGCACAAACACTTAAGCCAGTAAAAATAGTCACTCAAGAATACCCAGGTTTTCCAACAGATATGCAAGCCCAATTTTTAGCACTAGCAACTCAAGCCAATGGAACTTCTATAGTGGAAGAGAGACTTTTTGAAAATAGATTTATGCATGTGAGTGAGCTTCAAAGAATGGGTGCTGATATATCACTTAATGGAAATGTTGCTACAGTAAATGCCCCTACAAAACTAAGTGGTACAGATGTTATGGCAACAGATTTGAGAGCTTCAAGCGCTTTAGTATTGGCTGCTTTAGTTGCTGATGGAGAGACAGATATACACCGAATTTATCATTTAGATCGTGGGTACGACTCTTTAGAGAAGAAGCTAGAGGGTGTTGGAGCAAATATTAAAAGACTTAAAGAATAGACTTCTAGCATAACCTAGATTCTGAATCAAGTTCAGAATGACGAAAGTACGAGTATCTCGTCATTCCGTGCTTGACACGGAATCTAGTTTTTGAGATTATATAAGAAGTCTAATAAAAAAGAAGTAGCTATCTATTTATTTTATTCTTCAAATATAATCATCTCATAAACACTTCTTTTTGTTACTAGTGCTTTATCTGGAGAGACTGAGTAAGAGTTCTTAGCTTTTTGAACTTCATGTCTCAGTTCTGCTATCTCTTGTTCCATCTCATCAACATTTTCTTTTAGTCTTAGAATAATATCTACACCAGCTAAATTAACTCCAAGCTCACGAGTAAGTCTCAAAATGAGTTTAATTCTATCTATATCTCTTTGGGAATATAATCTTATCCGTCCATTGGTACGCGAAGGGCAAACAAGGTTTTCTCTCTCATACTGACGCAAAGTTTGCGGATGTATATCTAAGATTTTTGCTACTATGCTTATCAAATATACTGGTTCATCATACTGGTGTATCATTTTATACCTCTTTAGGAAGTTTCTCTTTCATCATCTCAACTAACTCTTCGTCAAGATCCTCTACCTGAGGTAAAACTATATTTGCCTTAAGATACAAATCACCTCGAACCTTCGTTTTTCTATTCATCACACCCATCTCTTTTACGCGAAATCTTTGTCCATTTTTAGTGTTCTGTGGTACTTTTAATTTTATCTCTTTTTCTAATGTTTGTATGGCAATCTTTTCGCCAAAAAGTGCTGCATAAAGTGGTACATCAAAGCTTTTTACTAAATTGTCATCTTCTCTTACATACTCTGGATTTGATGCAACTATAATCTTTAAAAACAAATCTCCTGCAACACCACCTTGTGCATGACCTTTGCCTTTAACACGCATCTTCTCACCACTTTTAACTCCAGCAGGTATTTTAATGTCAAATCTTTCCCCATTAACTGAAACGGAGTGTGAGCCACCTAAAATCGATACATGAAAAGGGATTGTTACAGATGTTTCAATATCTAAGTTTCTTTGTTGTTGCTGTTGCGAAAATCCACCACCGCTGAAACCGCCGCCACCAAAGTTAGAAGCTCCACCACTAAATCCGCCGAAGCCTCCTCCACCAGAGAACATACTTCTCAAAATTTCATCTAAGTCTGATGCACCAGCACCACCATGTGAACGGGAAAAATCATGGAAGTTTTGTCCACCAAACATCCCATCACCAACTTGATCGTACTGTGCTTTTTTCTCTTTATCGCTTAAAATTTCATATGCAGAGTTTATCTCTTTAAATTTTTCTTCTGCATCTGGATCTTTGTTAACATCTGGATGGTACTGTCTTGCTAATTTTCTGTATGCTTTTTTAATTTCACTTTCACTCGCATTATCTGAAATTTCAAGTGTTTTATATAGTGATTTACTCATAATGTTTCCTAAATTATTTATTATATCTATTTAAGTGCTATTATATCATAAGAGTTGAGTGGATGTCAATCAAGGATTATCAACGAAAAATTGTTTCGAGTTCTTAAAAACGATATTCATGCAGTTTCTTCGGGATGAAAATCAAAAGAGTAATGCAGTTGCAAGGGCTAAAAGAGGAAGAATACTATTGTATCTGATGAAAGAAGCAACACAGTAAATGCGTTGCTATTTTAATTTTAATGAAGGAAGTGGCGAACTTCTGAGAAATATAGACTCATTCCAAACTCATTTGCAGCTTCTATAATCTCCTCATCTCTGATAGAACCACCTGGCTCTATCACACTTTTCACACCAGCAGCAGCGGCAGCATCTATACTATCACGGAATGGAAAAAATGCCTCTGATGCAAGAGCTGCACCAGTCACATCAAGACCCATATCTTTTGCTTTTTTCAACGCACATTGGGATGCATCCACACGAGATGTCATACCCATGCCAACAGCTACCATTGCAGAATTTTTCACATAAACAACACAGTTAGACTTTGTAAGAGATGCAACCTTATATGCTATCTCCATATCTTTTAACTCCTGCTCCGTAGCTTTGTTTTTACTTACAAGTTTTGCATTTTTTACTTCCGTCTCACCAACTTTATCAGCATCTTGATACACAAAACCACCATCGATGTGTTTGAAATCTTTTGTATCATTTGCAAGCACCAACTTATCAGAACCCTGCTCAAACAACTTGATACGCTTTTTCTTAGAAAATACTTCTTGAGCTTCAAGAGTGATACGACCAGCGATTACAACTTCTAAGAAAATCTCATTCATCTTAAGAGCCAACTCTTTATCAACTGTACCGTTAACAGCTACTACACCGCCAAATGCAGAAACTGGATCACATTTAAGAGCTTCTATGTAGGATTCTAAAAGAGTTTCTTTGATTGCAAACCCACAAGGGTTTCCATGCTTAGAGATACAAACAGCATTTTCTCCGCCAAAAGCAGAGGCAATTTTAACGGCACCACTTAAATCGTTAAGGTTATTAAAACTTGCTTCACCTTTTAAAGTTTTGAAGTTGTTTGTAAAATGTTTATCAAACTCATACAATGCACCTTTTTGATGAGGGTTTTCACCATAACGAGTAGCCATAACTTTACTTCCAATTACAAACTGCTTCTCACCAAAGCCCTCATTAAAACGCTCGTTCATATAGTTTGCTATCATCCCATCATATGCAGCTGTATGCTCATACGCTTTTATCATCAATGAACGACGAAACTCTAATGAGTTTTTTCCATTTTCTATTGCATCAATTACAGGAGCATAGTCTTGAGTATTTGTAACTATTAAAACATCATTGAAATTTTTAGCAGCACTTCGCACCATAGCAGGTCCGCCGATGTCAATATTTTCTATAATGTCATCAAAGTCATCAGTTTTCTCAATCGTTTCTTTAAATGGATAAAGATTAACACATACTAAATCAATCGCTTCAACGCCAAGCTCTTTTGCTTGATCTAAATGCGACTGCTTATCTCTTCTATGTAAAATACCACCATGAATAAAAGGGTTTAAAGTTTTAACACGCCCCTCAAAACATTCGGGAAACTCTGTAACTTCATCTATTTCGATAGCTTTAACACCATTTTCTACCAGTTTTTTATATGTTCCGCCAGTTGAAATTATCTCATAACCATTGATAACTAGTGATTCACAAAACTCAACTATGTTACTCTTATCGCTTACGCTAACTAATGCTCTTTTCATCTTAATCCTTGATAGAAGGGTAACCCTAAAATAATTTTTGCATTTTATCTAAAATGAGTTTAGAAGATGGTAAACTACAAAAAAACTACTACTATAATAGGAGTGTTTAAGATGAAAAACATAGCTATTTTATGTTCTGGTGGAGATGTATCAGGCATGAACCCAGCTTTAAAACACTTTGTAGAATATTCATTAGAAAAAAAATTGACCCCATACTTTATTTATGATGGCTATGAAGGGCTTATTGACAATAATATTGAAAAAGTAAGCTATAGTGATGTATCTGGCATCATTAATAGAGGTGGTACAAAAATAGGCTCGGCTAGGTCTAAAAGATTTATGAGTCAAAAGTATAGAGAAATTGCAAAACAAAATCTTGATATACTCAACATCCAGATGCTAGTAGTTCTCGGCGGTGATGGCTCCTTTAGAGGACTCGATACATTTTACAAAGAACACAATGTAAAATTTTGCGGTATCCCCTCTACGATTGATAATGATATAAATGGAACAGATTACTGTTTAGGTGTAGATACAGCACTCAATACTATAAAAACATCTATTGATGCCATTCGAGATACAGCTTCTTCATTTAAGCGCGCTTTTGTTGTTGAGACTATGGGAAGAGATTGTGGTTATTTAGCTCTTGTCACTGCTCTTACATCAGGAGCGGAGTTATGTCTTATCCCTGAGATAAAATATGATTTAAACTCCTACGAAGAAGATTTCAAAATTCAAATGAAAAATGGAAGAAGATACTTTTTGGCTGTAATTTCTGAAGGTATTGATAACTCTGCAGATGAGATAAGTAATTGGTTTGAAGAAAAAATTGGGATAGAGTCCCGTGTAAGTATTTTAGGTCACATTCAAAGGGGTGGAAACCCTAGTGTATATGATAGACTCATGGCATATAAATTTGTCACTTATGCAATTGATGGTCTTTTAAATGGGGAAAACAATAGTGTGATCTGTCATACTAAAAATGACTTTGTTTATAAAAGTATAAATGAAGTGGTAAACACTTCACACACGCTCGATAAGGAACTTATATCTTGCATAAACAAGCCTTCTTAGATATACCATATATCTCGCTCAATAACTCTTTTTGAATCTATTGAAGAGTGATCTCTTAACTTAAAAATATTCTCAGGATGCTCAAAAAGCATCCACAATCATCCTCTTTTATCGCCCATCCCACTTTAGTGTAATTACTAGAAGTTTGTTGTTCCAGACGCACCACTTATGCCACTAGTGCCACTTACACTCACACTTCCAATACCTCCTGTTCCAC
>Ga0256840_1002966_pt1 | contig 14266 bp, 11 predicted proteins | sample 355202metaG_FD_185969 | JGI IMG/M metagenome (GOLD analysis project Ga0256840, IMG submission 185969) | Hydrothermal vent microbial communities from Mid Atlantic Ridge, Atlantic Ocean - 355-202 | ecosystem: Environmental > Aquatic > Marine > Hydrothermal vents | place: Atlantic Ocean: Mid...
TCTTCAAACATCCCCTGCGAGGCATAGTACTCAAAGGTACCAAAACGTACCCACGAGGTGCTGACACGACAGACAATCGCACCTTTTTCAACACTTTCACGCCGTACATCATGTTCTGAACCTATGAGTCCTAGACACAAGGTAGTAGGGATTTTTAGTCCATGCATCGCTTCGCTCATAAGGTACTCACGTATGCTTGAACGCAGTACTGCTCTGCCATCCCCATGGCGTGAGTACTCTGTGATACCTGCTCCTTTGAGTTGTAGATGGTACTTGTCTATAGTCCCTATATTGATGGCTCGTCCATCTCCAAGTCTAGGTACAAAATGTCCAAACTGATGTCCCGCATAACACATGGCAAAAGTATCTGTACCTTCTGGTTTATACTCACCATTGAGAAACTTAACAAAATCTTCGCTTGCTAATTCATCGACATCTATGTCTAGACTTTTTGCTACATCTTCATTGGCATGGATAAGAAATGGCTTAGAAAGTGGTGTAGGGGCTACTTTATCGTAGCACTCTGTGGTTAGTTTTAGGTAAGGGTTGGTAAGGTTTATCTCTTTTAGTTTCATAAAGCCATAGTAGCTAGAGAAACTTTAATACGTCTTAGTAGCTATGCAAATAGGTTATAATATCTAAAGATACGATTTACATACAATAAAAGGTACAAATAAATTTTGTATACTGCAAATAGCTGAACAAAAAGTAAAAGAACAGCAAAAAACTTTAAATTTTCACTACCATAAAATAATAAAAAAATAGTTAATAGGATTTCAGCTACAGTTATAATAATAAAAACAATGAATCTTCCCAAATCAGACTGAATTAACATTATGAGTCCCCCTAAATTAGTTAATCATATATTCTAACCTAATATTATATCAAAATAAAATTAGCCAAGCGTATGAAATAAATATCATTAAGCCAAATAGCAGTATAATCACACAATTAATTTGAAGGAATCACTTATGGGTAGAGCGTTTGAGTATAGAAAAGCTGCAAAAATGAAACGATGGGGGACCATGTCAAGAGTCTTCCCAAAACTAGGTAAAATCATCACAATGGCAGCCAAAGAAGGGGGTATGGATCCAGATATGAATCCTAAACTTCGTACTGCCATACTTAATGCAAAAGCACAAAATATGCCTAAAGATAACATAGATGCTGCAGTCAAACGTGCAGCAGCGAAAGATTTAGCAGATATTAAAGAGCTTACCTATGATGTCAAAGCAAGTCATGGTGTGCAGATGATTGTTGAGTGTGCAACAGATAACAACACAAGAACAGTTGCTAATGTAAAAGCCATACTCGTAAGAAATGGAGCAGAAATGCTTACTTCTGGTTCTTTAAACTTTATGTTTACACGTAAATGTGTCTTTGTCTTTAACAAAACAGATGAGATGGACTTAGAAGAACTTGAACTTGAACTCATAGACTTTGGTCTAGAAGAGATTGAGGAAGATATAGAGCCACAGGAAGATGGTGAAGACATTCAAATTGTAAGAGTTTTTGGAGAGTTTAAATCCTTTGGTGAACTAAGTAAAGCCCTAGAAGATATGAACATTGAAGTAAAAAGTGCCAAATTAGAGTACATCGCCAATACACCTATAGAGCTAAGTGATGAACACCTCGAAGAGATAGAAACACTTATAGACAAACTAGAAGATGATGAAGATGTACAGGCTGTCTATACAAATATAAATTAATCTCTCAACCCTTATTTTCCTAAAGGTGTAGTCGAGAACTACACCTTACTACACCCTACTTTACCCTATAAATCACCGCATACATCAATGGTACATAATACAAGTTTAACACGGTTGCCCATGCGATACCAAAGCCTAAAGAAATTGCCATTGGTTGCAAGATAAGGGCTTGTCCTGAAGCAAAGAACATGAGAGAGGAGAGTCCTAGTACAGTTGTCACTGAAGTAAGTAAAATAGGTCTTAACCTCATGCCTGCCTTATGGTGTATTTCATCATAGTTTTTACTACCTCGTATAAAACTTAGCATGATAAGTCCATCATTTACCACAACACCTGCAAGCCCTATGATACCCATCATACCTGGCATGGTCATATTGATACCCATAAGATACGTTCCTGCCAATGCTCCTAGCACAGAAAGTGGTATAGTCGAGAGTATGATAAGTGGTAACACCAAAGAGTTAAACATCCATACTAAAGTAATAAAGATGAGGAACATCGCGATTATCATCGCTTCAGTCATCTCTTTTTTAACCTTGGAACTCTCTTTCTCTTCACCTTTGATAATGACTTTCACACCTGTTTTTTCTATCTCTTTTATGAGTGCTTTTAGGTTTTGCATAACAACAGCGGGGATAGTGACATTTTTATCAACTGCTGCAAAGACTGAACGTACTTTGTCACTATCTTCTTTAAAGATTTTGACAAAAGACTTTTGAAACGTAAAATCACAGACATCTGCCAAGCGAACCACTTGTGTTTTATCAGGGGTAGTCAGTTTAAAGTTAGCAAGCATCGTACTATCACTCTTGTAGGCATCTTCTATACGAATACGCAGGAGTCCTTTAGCGTTAAACATCTTTGCATACTCAGCTTTAAGAAAAGCCCCTTTGAGTATGGAGACGATATAACTTTCTGAAAAACCAAGCTGTTGTCCATACTCATTGACACGAAGTTTGAGCTCACGCTCTCCTTCATTTGCGTTGTTTGAAATGTCTGAGATACCCGCGGTAGCTGTTAGATTTGCTTCAAGCATCTGCATGGCTTTGAGTGTTTTTACCTCATCATGGTGAGAAAAACCTATCTCAATATCATTGCCTACCAGTCCTGTCTGCTGTACATAGACATTAAACTCTTCAAAGACATCTTTGCCATCTATTTGTAAGGTTTTAAACTTTTTAACAACATCTGCATCTACCTCTTTAGCAATGGTTTGAGAAAGTTTATTTCTTATCATATCACTACCATCATACTCTAGTGAAAACAGGGGGTTAATGTAAGTATCAAAAAAGTTTTCGGGTGCTTTTTCGTGCAGGTTGATAAAGATTTGAAAAAGATTATCTCCTGTTTCAAAACTTTGGTCTTTGTTGAACTTAAATCCTATGACAGAGGTCACAGAATCTACAGCATTTTTATCTAAACTTTTGAGTAAAGCTTCTTCTATTTGACTGACATACTTTTCTGTGTCTTTAAGGTCATTGTTAATGTTTATCTTACCATTCATATAGACTTGTTGGGCATCAAACTCAGGGAAAAGCTGAAATTTCATGATAGACGAAATTCCTATAGTTCCCAAAATGATACCAGTAAGTATCAGTGTCAATGAGAGCTTTTTTCTTGAAAGAAGTTTGTTAAGTATTTTTTCATAAAATGCTATCCACTGTTTCCAAAAACCTTCTTCTGCCTCTTTGATATTTACCTTTCCCATAGAAAAAAACTCTTTAGCATGCAAAGGTAAAAAATAAAAGGCTTCAAACAATGATGAGAGCAACAGTATAGAGATCATCACAGGTAAAACCTGCATAAACATCCCCATCTTTCCAGACATAATGAGCAGAGGCAAAAAAGCAAATACTGTCGTAAGTGTCGCAGTTAACACCGCTGGAAACATCTCTAAAGAGCCATCTATGGCTGCATCTCTAGGACTCTTCCCCATCTCCATGTGTCTATAGATGTTCTCAGCCACTACGATAGCCTCATCTACTAGCATACCTAAGGCAATGAGCATACCTAAAAGGCTTAGCATATTAAGGCTATAACCTATCAAATCTGCAGCGATGATGGCTATCATAAATGACGCAGGTATCCCTATAGCAACAACTAAAGCGATGCGAAAGTTAACAGATAACAATAACGCTAAAGAGACCAGTATCAATCCAAAAAGAATGTTTGAAGAGACCAAGTTAAGACGGTTTTTTATCCAGATAGAGGTATCGGTATAAGCAACAAAGTCGATCTCTTCATACTTCTTTGAAAACGCCTTTAACTCTTCTCGTATCTCTTTACTTAGAGCAATGGCATTCCCCTCTTTACTTTTGTTAATGTTAAGTGAGATATTTTCTTTGGCATTAAAATGTGAGATTTGTTTAGGCTCTTCAAGTCCTAGATAGACGGATGCTATATCACCCAATCGTACATGTTTATCGCCTATGTGCAGAAGCGTACTTGCCAGTGCTTCTTCACTCTTTTCACCGTTGATAGTAGAAATGTAAAGATGCTCCCCTTGCCCATCTAATGTCCCAGCAGGAAAGATAGACGCTATATCTGAGATAGCCTTGTACACAGCATTTTTTTCAAGCCCGTAGGCTTCAAGCTTTTTCTGATCAAGTGTAATAAGCACTTCATCATCTGCATCACCACGTATGTCTATGCCTGACAAATCTTTAATAAGAGCTAGTTTGCCTTTTAGCTCATTTGCTGCATCTATAAGTTTAGACTTTGACACATCTCCTGAGATGGCAACTAACAATACAGGATACTGATGTACAGCTATACGAGCAATAGGCTCTTCCATATCTCCAGGTAAATCTCGCCTTGTATTGGATATCACATCTTTAACATCTGAGAGTACAGACTGGGTATCACTTGTTTTGATGTCAGCTTTGATGATAAACGAACCATTTTGGATGGTCGTATAAATAGTATCTATCTCGGAAATACCTTTTAAGCCGTCTTCTATCGTCCCTACGACCATTTTATCTAGTACATTTGCTGAAGCTCCTGTGTATCCTCCAGAAATAGATATCGTATCAAGTTGAGAAGCGGGAAATATCTCTTTTGCAATGTTTTGATAGGCAAAAATAGAAAGTAACAACATAAACACCATCAATATATGGTTTATGATAGGCTTATCTACCGCAAATGTAATGAAACCTTTTATCATCTCTTCATCCTATTCGTTTGTGTCTAGTGTAAAAATAGTATCAGTAACTCTATTTTTAAACTTTAAAGACTCGACACTTTGTTCTAGCATGATTTTTTCTGCCTTAAGTGCTAAGACCTCTCTATGCATCTTATTTACCACCTTAGACTCATAGTAAATCTGGTTTGACAAATAGGTTTTCACCGTTGTTAAAATAAGTACGATTGCCATAGCCATAAGTACCACCCAGACCATCCCAAAAGTAATACCATTTGGTATCTTTTTTTTCTGTGTATTGTTAGACATTTTTTGTAAACCTAAATGATCTCAATTTGGCAGATCTACTTCGCGGGTTCACCTTGAGTTCTTCCTTTGTGGCAGTGACTGGTTTAGAAGAGAGTGCTTTTCCTATGGCATGGTTTTTACCGCAGGTACATCTCATAGCTTGGGGATCACAGATACAAGCACTTGACCATTTCTTAAAACGATTTTTCACCAACCTGTCTTCTAAAGAATGAAAGGAGATAAGTGAAACCACCTCTCCTTTAACATGTTGTTTCTCCAAAGCATCTAACAGACCTTCTATCTCTCCTAGCTCATTGTTAACCTCTATACGTATAGCTTGGAACATCAAAGTGGCAGGGTGTATCTTCCCCCCACTGGGTATGACAGACTTGGCTATCTCACTTAACTCTTTTGCACTTTGTATGGGGGCTTTTGCTCTTGCAACTACCACAGCTGAAGCAAGTGTTTTGTAAGAACGTACTTCACCATAGCTGTCAAAAATGTATTCTAATTTGTCTTGCGAATATTCATTGACCACTTCGTACGCACTTAATGCTGCGTTAGCATCCATACGCATGTCTAAGGTCTCAGAGTTAAAAGAAAATCCTCTTTCCAGCTTGTCAAGCTGTAAAGATGACACACCAAAGTCTGCAAGTACAGCCTTAATAGGAGTTTCCTTTATAGTCGGGAAAACTTCAGCAAATGTGCCTTTATAGAGTACGCTTCTGTCACTAAAAGGTTCTAACCTTTTTTTAGAAAATGCCAAAGCTTCATCATCTCTATCTATGCCTATATGCTTTAAGTTTTCATAGCGTGCCAACATTTCGGAACTATGCCCCGCGTAGCCTAAAGTACAGTCTACAAAGTAACCATCTGCTACCTCACTAAAACTTTTCAAAACTTCATTTAAAAGCACAGGGATATGAGGTGTTTGCATCTTGTTCCTTATTGTTTGATGACACTATGGTGACATTTTAATTATGAATGTTATAATAGCGAAATAATCCTAATAAAGGTTTCGCATTTGATGGATAATCACCTAATAGATGACATAACACGTGTCTCACTTTCACTCTTTAACAAAAACTTCTTTTCTGTTTACCATGGTTCTATCTCGGCAAGGGTCTCTACGCATAGTTTTATTATCAACACAAAAGACACCATCTTAAACCAAGTTACCGAGGAGTCCCTAGTAAAGCTTGACTGTCATAAAAGAGATTACCGTTGGTCTATGGCAAACCCTGATGTTTTCATACATGAGAACATTTATGAGACCATCCCCAATGCAAAATACATCTCCTACACCATGCCTCCCTATGCTACAGCCTATTCACTCAAACATGGAAAGGTCTCTCCTCAAGATTTTTTTGGTAAAAAAGTTTTGGGTGATATACTTATTTATGATCCAAAAAACATAGATGACTGGCTAGAACGAGCCCCGCATGAAATACCTCAGTTCTTTCAAAAACATGACACGCATCTCTTACTCATAAAAGGATTTGGTGTCATCTCTTACGACAGAGACATCACAGAAATGGCAAAGAAGATATCTATTTTAGAGAACTCTTGTAGGCTGCTAGCCCTCTCTGCCAATCTATAATTTACCTCCATTATATGTCAATAGCACTGTAAAGCATATTTTGGTATACTCACGTTAATTAAATAGTATCGTATGTATACCTATAAAGAAGGACAAGTGCATGAATCAAACACAAAAAAGATTAAGTATTATTAAATTAGCTATCTCCATCACAGATATAGAGACTATTCAACTCCAAGTCCTCAAGCTTGCACCCATAAAAACAGATGCTAAAATACAAGATATACTCACATTACTTCAAGAAGGCAATTATGCCCAAGCACAAGCGCTTATCACAACTTACATAGACTCTGCTCCAGAGGAAATACTGCAAAGGACTTCACAAGAAAATAAACCCGCATCTATAACACCAGAGGAACAAGCTATTATTGATGAGTTTGATCTTTTTATCACACCCTCAGAACAAGACAATAAAACAGTTGAAATAGATATTAATGATTATGCCTCAGTTGATGTGAAAATCACCAAAGATAAACATACAGTTGACTATACATCTTTGCTTGACTTAGAAGCTGATGACATCCTTCCTGACAACATCAAAATTGACATCACACAACCCCAAGATAAACCAATATTGGATGACAAATTTTTTGAAGAAAATACAGAAATAACGACTTCAACTACAGAAGCTATACTCCCAGCTAAAGACAGTTTTTTCGATGAAGATTCTCTTGAAGAAGAGACTAAAAAAGAATCTATCGAAACGCCTCCTAAACAAACATTAGAAAGAAAAGAAACCCCTTCCATAAAAGAAGAACCCACTGCTTTGTTTTATGATGCTATACCACATATTTCACAAAAATTTATGGATATGAAAAAACGTTATCCTCTTATAGAGACAGAGCATGAAACGTTTGATACAGTAGAGTCACTTCTTACTAAAATTTCACAAGAAGGATATACTGAAGGTGAAGTGGAAGAGATGATTGACTATATACAAAAACTGATGCAAAAAACAAAATATACAGAAGCAGGTCAACTCTTGTTAGTATGTGCTGCAACAGAGTCGAAGTTTGCACAGTTTATGTTGGCAAGAGAACTGTATAAAGGTTCCTTACTCAGACAAAACATCCCAAAAGCGTTTACACTTATGAATACACTTGCCATAGATAAATACCCTGAAGCCCTCTGTGACTTAGGACAATTTTATGAAAATGGCATCGGAACCACACCTAACTTTATAAAAGCTAAAGAGCTTTACAAAGAAGCTGTCAACTTAAATATAAAAAGAGCAAAAAAACACTATAACCGCCTAAAAAAACACAATAGGGGTTTTTTAAAGGGTTGAATATGTGCTGTATTAACTTCTCAGTATATGGCACATATCCATTTCAACGACTATGCAAGTATTATTTAGATAAAATTATACAAATTTTTGATAGAAGGTAGATAGAACATGATTTCTTGGATGCAAAAACACAATAAATACCTCGTGTGGACTATATGGGTAGCAACAATCGCATTTATTGGTGCAGGATTTGTTGGATGGGGTAGCTACAGTTTTGGAAGTAAAGCGGGAAATATCGCTAAAGTGGGTGAAGTTGAAATACCTCAAGCAAAACTAAACATGGTTTACAGCAGCATATACAACCAATACAATGAAGCCATGCAAGGTACACTTGATGAGAAAAAAGCAAAAGAGTTAGGACTGATTCAGCAGGCATTTAGACGCCTTGAAACACAAGCTAAAATTTTAAACTTTGCCAATGAAGTTGGTGTCATTGTTACAGATGAAGAAGTAGCGGGGAAAGTACAATCTATACGTTCTTTTCAAAAAGATGGTGCTTTCAATAAAGAGATATATCAAGGCTATCTAAAGTCACAACGTATCAAAGCCAAATCTTTTGAATCAACATTAAGAGAAGAGCTTATCATTCAAAAAACCATTGCATTACTCTCAGTGGAAGCTTTACCCCTAGAAACAGAAGCCATATCGGCTGCTATGCATGTCAGTGACAAACTAGCTTACAAAGTACTCACAGAAGCTGATGTAAACTTTGTAGCCCAAGAGAGTAAAATAAAGTCTTTTTGGAAAATGCAAAAAGAGAACTTTATGACAAAACAAAAATACGAACTCTCTATCGTTTGGACAGAAAGTAAAGATGCTGTTGTCAGTGAAGAAGAAATAAAGTCATACTATGATACAAACAGTTTTAACTACACAAATGCAGAGGGAAAACAACTCTCGTTTAATGAAGCTAAAAATCAAGCGACTAGTGATTTGAAACTTAAGAAAACAAAAAAATATGCACAAAAAGCGTACATTGCCTTTAAAAAAGGGCAATTGACACAGAGTGAAAAGATAACATTACCATTGGGTGATATGAAGCTAACAAAAGAGATTTGGGAAGTACTAAAAGAGAAAAATATTGGTGACATTTTAAAACCTAAAGTTGTAGGAGATATGTATGCCACTATCAAGATAGAAAATGTTGTTCTGCCTACGGTAAAATCGTATGATGAAGCAAAAGAAGAAGTCACTATTCTCTATACAAATCAAGCAAAGAAAGAGGCTCTTTTAGCATTGGCAGAAAAAACACTTGAGAACTTCGATACAAGTACTGCAATCATCTCTGATTTTGTCAAATTAGAGGAAAATGTCAACCTTCAAGCACTAAATAATCAAGAAAGTTTACAATTTTTACAAAAACTCTTTACATCATCTAAAGAAAAAGGTATCATTAGCTTAGCGGATAAGATTGTTGTTTACAATATATTAGAACAAAAACTTGCTTCAGTAGATGCAAATGAGACAAAAAATGTTAAAGAAACTGTCAATAAGTTAAAACAAAACACATTTGAATCCAACTTAATAAAAATGTTAGATAAAAAATATCCAACAGAAACCTACATGGGAGGACTTACGAATTGAGCAACACAATTTTAGCTATAGATATCGGCTCTACAAAAATATGTGCAATCATAGCTGAGATTTCAGACTCAAACGAAGTCACCATTCAAGGTCATGGCATTACAAAATCCCAAGGGATTAAAAAAGGTGCCATTACCAATATTGAGCTTGCCTCAAAATCTATCAAAAAAGCTATCAATGATGCCAAACGTATTGCAGGTTCTAACATCTCCTCTGCTACCGTTTCTATCTCTAATGCGTATGCCAAATCATTAAACTCAACAGGTATTGTCAATATCCCACATAAAGATATCTCCATCAAAGAGATTAACCGTGTGATGCAGACAGCACTTTACAATGCAAATGTACCAAACGAATATGAAGTAGTCCATGTACTCCCTTACAACTTTAGAGTAGATGACCAAGATTTTATAGAAGATCCCTTTGGTATGAATGCTTCTCGTATGGAAGTAGATGTCAACATCATCATGACACAAAAATCTAACTTGTCAAACCTCAAAAAAGCTGTACGTTCTGCAGGTGTTGAGATAAATGGTATTGTACTCTCAGGTTATGCCTCAGCCATAGCAACTATGGATGAAGATGAAAAAGAGCTGGGTGTTGCAGTCATAGACCTAGGTGGTCAAACATCTAACCTAGTCATACATACAGGAAATTCCATTCGTTATAACGATTTCTTAGGTGTAGGTTCAAACCATATCACCAATGACTTGTCAATGGCACTCCATACACCTTTACAGATTGCGGAAAATGTGAAAGTACGTCATGGTAACCTAGTTGAGAGTTCACATGAAATCATTGAACTTCCTATCATAGGAGATGAAGAAAACCGTAATGGTGTTTCACTAGAAGTGGTACATTCAGTTATCTTCTCTCGTGTAGAAGAAGCACTTATGATTTTATCAAAATCTCTTGAAAAAGCTTCACTCAAAGAACAGATAGGTGCAGGAATCATCTTAACAGGTGGTATGACAAAATTAAAGGGCATGAGAGAGTTAGCTCAAGCTATCTTCTCAGGTATGCCAGTACGCGTAGGATACCCAGAAAATGTCAATGGTCTTTTTGAAGAACTTAAAGACCCTGCATTTTCAACGGTAGTGGGTTTACTACTTTACAAGGCTGGTGGTCATACACAGTATGAAATAGACTTCCAACAAGAACTACTACACTCAAAATCTATACATGAAGAAAATCTTAGCGATATTAAAATAGGAAACACTATTAACGATGTAGAAGAGATATCTTTAGGTAAAAGTAAAAAAGAGTTAAAAAAAGAAGTAAAACAGCGTCAGCAAGAGCAGGTGGTTAGCAATGACTTAGAAGAGAATATCATATCGTTTGATGATTTACCAGACTTAGGTCATGACAATCAAAATCCGTTTAAAAAACTAGCCAACTGGGCGAGGCAACTTTTTTAAAACGTAAACAACTAAAAGGAGGAAAGAATGGAAGAGTTTGAAATCGACATAGTCGAAACAAAATGTAATACAAATGGTGCAAAAATAAAAGCAATCGGTGTCGGTGGTGGTGGTGGAAACATGATTAACCACATGATATCTGAAGGCATACACAGTATCGATCTTATCGTTGCCAACACTGATTCACAGGCACTTGACAGTTCAATGGCACCGTATAAGATGCAACTCGGTATCAATGCAACAAGAGGACTTGGAGCTGGTATGGTACCAGACAAAGGTAGAGAAGCCGCATTAGAAAGTTTTGAAGACATTAAAGCCATGCTTGAAGGTTCTGACATTGTCTTTATCTCAGCTGGTCTAGGTGGTGGTACAGGAACAGGAGCTGCTCCTATTATTGCTCAAGCGGCAAAAGAGATTGGTGCGTTGACAGTATCTATCGTTACAAGTCCTTTTAAATTTGAAGGACGTAAGAGAACTAAACTTGCAAAAGAAGGTTTAGAAGAACTTAAACGTGAAAGTGATTCTATCATCGTTGTACCAAATGAAAAACTTCTTTCTATTGTAGAAAAAAACCTTGGTATCAAAGAAAGTTTTAGAATGGTAGATGACATTCTTGCTCAAGCTGTTGGTGGTATCTCAAAAGTGATTCTTTCTCATGGAGAAAATGACATCAACCTTGACTTCGCCGATGTAAAAACGGTTATGTCACACAGAGGTCTAGCACTCATGGGTGCAGGCTACTCTGTAGGAACAAATGCAGCCTATGATGCAGCAAAAGCAGCCATAGAGTCACCACTGCTTGACAATATCTCTATAGATGGTGCTATGGGTGTACTTGTACACTTTGACATTCACCCAGACTATCCTATCATGGAGATTGGTGAAGCGATGAGCATCGTTGAAGAGTCTGCAGATGAAGATGCTTCTGTTATCTTTGGTACTACTACCAACGAAAATATGGCTATCGATGAAGTAAAAATCACTATCGTTGCTACTGGATTTGAAGATAAAAATGCTATTGCAGAACCAACATCAGTAAGAAAACAAGAGACACTTTTAAGTGGAAATACCTGTAACATCAACACCGTAAAAAACAGAATGGTTGTGGGTGGATACAATGGCGAAAATGAAGACATCTTAGATGTACCTACATTTTTAAGAAAGCAGATGGATTAAAAAAGCAAATGGATTAAGCTCCAAACTTTTCAAGTTCAACATTTATTATCCCTTTTAGTTAAAGACAGAGAAACTCTTCCTTCTCTGTTTTATATCTCTTCTAGATAACCCTCCCATATTTCGCTAAATATTAACCATTTTTTGCTATGATACTTTAAACATATTTTTAGGAACATATATATGAAATATATCAACAAACTTTCAACACTTACTTTAACTGGACTTGGTGCAGTACTTGTTACGGGTGTAACAGGCTGTACACAACAACAGCAGCAGCAAGAACAAGCCAAAGGTGCTTTTGTCATCATAGAAGAGACTGCCCCAGGTAAATACAAGATAACCGATGAATTTCCAGCAGATGAAACACGCATCGTACTCAAAAAACTTGATGGCTCAGAAAGTGTACTCACCCAAGCACAACTAGATGTACTCATACAAGAAGAAGCCGCTAAGATAGACAATGGCACATCAGAGCTTACACAAGAAAATCCTCAAGCTAGTCAAGGCATGGGTCTTGGCTCAACCATTATGGCAAGTATGGCAGGAGCGATGCTAGGTGCATGGATAGGTAACAAACTTTTTGGAAACCAAAACTATCAAAACAACAGAAAAGCTGGTTACAAATCTCCTTCTACCTACTCAAAAAGTAAAAATGCTTTTAATAAACCTAGGGCAAAATCATCCTCTAAAAAGAGTGGGTTCTTTGGAAACAAGAAGTCTGCAGGAAAAAAAGGTGGGTTCTTCGGTGGTTAATTTACTACAAACAACCCCTCTTGACACAGCCTACTTAGAATCACTAGGTTTTGTATGGCACACAGATTCAGATGAGAGTTCTTACATTTCAGATGAACTTGTAGTCCTCACTGAAGCAGAAGCAGAAGCCTACTATGAAGCAACAAACGAACTCTATGACATGTATGTCGAAGCGGCTGAATATGTAGTTGAAAACAACCTCTTTCATGCGATAGGCATACCTTTTAACTTAGTAGAACTCATCAAAGAATCATGGGAAAACGATGTACATTGGCATCTTTATGGACGTTTTGACTTAGCTGGTGGGCTAGATGGTACACCTATCAAGTTACTAGAGTTCAATGCAGATACCCCAACAGCACTGTTTGAAACTGCCATCGTACAATGGGCGATACTAAAACAAAATAACATGCAAGAGTCTAGCCAGTTTAATGCAACTTATGAAGCGTTAGTCAATAACTTTAAACGACTTGTCACACTAGAAGAAGATGTCTCAAATTTTGAAGAAAACTATGATGGATGGAACTTTCTCTTTACCTCAGTAAAAGGAAACTCTGAAGAAGAAAATACAGTAAGACTTTTGCAACACATCGCAACAGAAGCTGGCTACAAAACCGAGTTTGCCTACATAGATGACATAGAGTTTTCTGCAGAAGATGGCATACTCTACAATGACTCAGCGTATGAACTCTGGTTCAAGCTCATCCCATGGGAAGACATAGCCTTAGAGGAGTCAGACTTAGCGATGCTTTTAACCAACATCATCAAAAATCAAAAAGCCATCATCTTCAACCCTGCCTACACCCTGATCTTCCAAAGCAAAGGTCTACTCAAAATCCTTTGGGACTTATACCCCAACCATCCCCTACTCCTAGAGAGTGCTTTTGAGCCACTAAAGGGACAAAAACAGGTCAAAAAGCCAATATTTGGCAGAGAGGGAGGCAATGTAAGCATCTTGGATGAAAATGCCTTAGAACTTCACGCAGTAGATGGCAACTACGCCAACCATAAGATGCTTTACCAAGCCTACACTGAATTAGCCACAGATAACAAGGGTAATAGCTACCAAGCAGGTGTTTTTTATGCCTATGAAGCCTGTGGACTTGGCTTTAGAAAAGGTGGGAAGATACTTGATAATGGGTCTAAATTTGTGGGGCATGTGGTAAGGTAGTATGTATCATCTTGTGTCTTTTCATTAATGATACTGCAATATATCATCATAGTGTTTTCTCTCTAAAAGATTACAATTTACAGTTATTACATATCCAAAGGACTAGCCACTCTACCCTTATTCATCTCAGCTACCACGTG
>Ga0256840_1002967_pt1 | contig 14266 bp, 11 predicted proteins | sample 355202metaG_FD_185969 | JGI IMG/M metagenome (GOLD analysis project Ga0256840, IMG submission 185969) | Hydrothermal vent microbial communities from Mid Atlantic Ridge, Atlantic Ocean - 355-202 | ecosystem: Environmental > Aquatic > Marine > Hydrothermal vents | place: Atlantic Ocean: Mid...
ATATACAATATTATACAATATATAAAAATAACGAAGGAATAGACATAATAACCACAATAAAAGAAGGAGATTACACCATATTAGATAAATTAAAAGAACAATGGAATTTAGAAAATAATGAAGATTTTATTATTGAATTTGATAAAGAAGAACCATCTAATTTAGGAAAATTTATAAGAAAAAATTATTATGAATTAGGCAAAAAATACAACATATTTTCAAGTTATGAAGATTATTTAGAAAAAATGAATTATTGGGGCACAGAATTAACTAATAAATCTATGAAACAAAGTTCAGAAGCAAGAGATAAATTAATTATTCAAACAGTTAGCACATTAGATGATTTAGATGAATCATTAAATTTGTTTTCAGAAAGATTTAGAGAATGGTATTCATTATATTTTCCTGAAATGGATAAATTAATTAAAAAACATGAATTATATATTTCAGCAGCTTATGAATACACTAACAGAGAAAATTACACAAGAACAAGACTTAAAAAAACAATGCCTTCTTCATTAGCTCGAAGTTTAGCAAATGCTTCAAAAGAATCTATTGGAGCAGATTTATCGGATAGAGACATTGAAACTTTAAAAATGTTTGCAGGACAAATAAAATCAATGTATGAATTTAGAGAGGAATTAATAAATTATTTAAATGAATTAATGGAAGAAATTGCTCCAAATTTATCAAAAGTAGGTGGAGCTTCATTAGGTGCTAGATTAATTAGTTTAACAGGAGGTATTGACAGATTATCAAAATTGCCAGCTTCAGCAATACAGGTAATTGGTGCTGAAAAAGCTTTATTTGCTCACCTTAGAGAAAGGGCATTACCACCTAAACATGGTGTAATTTTCCAACATAGTTTATTACAAGGTTCTCCATGGTGGGTTGCTGGTAAAGTAGCAAGGGCAATTGCAAATAAATTAGCAATAGCTGTTAGAGCTGATGTTTATGGAAATTATATAGGGGATGAATTATTAGAGCAATTACAGAAAAAAGTAGAGCATATTAAAAAAAGTAATCCAGAACCAAAAAAGAAAAGAAGAATTCCAATAGATAGGGATAATAGAAGAAAAGGGGGACGAGATAATAGAAATAATAAAGGTAGTGGCGGAAGAAATAGAGATGGAGATAATAGAAAAGGAGGACGAGACAGAAGTAGTGGGGGCGATAGACCTAAGGGCAGAAGGGACAATAAAGGAAGAACTAACAGAAGAGATAAAGATAACAGACCTACTAATGAAGGAGATAATAGAAAAAGGCAAAGACCTATAAAAAAACAAAACGAACAAAATAATAAAAGACAGGGGAAACCTACCAAACATACTACTACTGCATCAAAACCAAATAAAACAAAAGTAAAAGTAAAACCACAAAGAAAAATAATAGGAAAAACATCTTCTAAATTGTAATAATAATAATAATAATAATTATATAAAAAAATAAAATAAACTAAAATAATCTAAAATAAACTAAAATAAATACAAAAAACAAATAACCTGTGAAAATATGGAGAAAGTTAAACTTAAAGAAATATTTAATAATATATATCAATTAGATGGTGAAGATGGCTTAAAAAGAGTAGCTACAAAATCATTAGTTCCTGGTAAAAAAGTTTATGGAGAAAAACTAATAACAGGAGAAGATAATTTAGAATATAGAGTTTGGAATCCAAATAGAAGTAAATTAGGAGCTGCAATTGTAAATGGATTAAAAGAAATGCCAATTAAAAAAGGCTCAAAAGTATTATATTTAGGAGTTTCAGCTGGAACTACACCATCACATGTTGCAGATATAACTGAAAATAGTCCAGTTTTCTCTGTTGAATTTGCTCCAAGAATTATGAGAGAATTTTTAGAAGTTTCAAAACTTAGAAAAAATCTTATACCAATATTAGGAGATGCAACTAATCCTTCTGAATATTCCTACCTAGTAGAGGAAGTAGATGTAATATTTGAAGATGTTGCCCAACCTAAACAAGCTGAAATATTAGTAAATAATGCTAAATGGTATTTAAAAAATGGCGGATATGGCTTAATATCTATTAAAGCTCGAAGTGTTGATGTTTTAAGAAATCCAAAAGAGATATTTGAAGAACAAAAACAAATTTTAATAAATGGTGGTTTTGAAATTGTTGATGAAGTAAATATTGAACCATTTGAAAAAGACCATATTTTATTTGTTGGTAAATGGAATAAAGAATAAATAATAAACTAAAAAATAGTGAAAATATGGACTATGAAAAACTTAATAATTTAGATAAAAAATTCGTTTGGCATCCATATACACAAATGAAAGAATATAATCAAAAAAACAATTTAATAATTGAAAAAGGAGTAGGAAATTATTTAATTGATATAAACGGAAATAAATATTTAGACGTTACTTCTTCTATTTGGTGTAATTTATTAGGTCATAGTAATGAAAATATAAAAAATGCCATTAAAAACCAAATAGATAAAATTTGCCATAGCACATTGTTAGGTAGTGCTAATGTGCCATCTATACTATTGGCTGAAAAAGTTATAAATAATGTAGTGCCAAAACATTTAAAAAAAGTATTTTATTCAGAAGATGGTTCAGAAGCTGTTGAAATTGCTTTAAAAATGGCTTTTGAATATTGCTGGTTAAAGGATAATAAAAAAATTAAAAGAACTAAATTTATATCTGTAAAAGAAGGCTACCATGGAGATACAATTGGTTCAATGAGTGTTGGAGGTAGTGAAACTTTTCACGGAATGTTTAAACCATTATTATTTAGTGGATATTTTGCTGAAACGCCATATTGTTATAGATGTAAATTTAATAACAATTACAAAGACACAGATGAAAGAAATAACAGCAAATGTAATATGAAATGTTTAGAAAATATGTTAAATTTAATAGAGCAACATAAAGATGAACTATTCTGTGTTATTTTAGAAGGAGGGGTTATGGGCTCAGCTGGAATAATACCTTATCCAGAAGGCTATATTACGGAAGTGGCAAAACTATGTAAAAAATATAATATTATTTTTATATTAGATGAAGTAGCCACTTATGGAAGATTAGGAGATTATTTATACTCAAATAATGAAGAATTACAAAAATTAGAAAAACCAGATATTATAACAATAGGTAAAGGTATAACCGGAGGTTATTTACCATTAGCACTAACTATAACGACAGATGAAATATATAACCAATTTTTAGGAGATTTTGAACAATGTATTCAATTTTTCCATGGTCATACTTATACGGGAAATCAGTTATTATGCGTTTCTGCATTAGCTACATTAAATGAAATAGAAAATAAAAAAATATTTGATAAAAATAGCAATAATAGGAGTAATAATAATATTAATAATAAAATAAACTATCTTCATAAATCATTAGATAAATTAAAAAAATTAAACAATGTTGGAGATATAAGAAAAAAAGGATTTATGACCTGTATTGAATTAGTTAAAGACAAATCTACAAAAGAGCCTTATGAATATAATTTTAAGGCAGGTTATAAAGTAGCTGATGAATTACTTAAAGAAGGCATATATTTAAGACCTATCTTTAATAATTTAATAATAATACCTCCACTTACAATTACTTATGAAGAAATTGATTATTTAGTTAATAAGTTAGAATATTGTATTAATAAAGTTTTAAAATAAAAAAGTGATATTGTGGATTTAGCTAAAAAAATAGAAACAATAAAACTAATAATGTTATTAGGAATAATTTTATTTTTATTTGCAATATATTTAAAACAATATATTATTGCATTAGTGGTATTCCCATATTATCCTATATATATGTATTATAAACTTAAAAAAAGATATAATTTAGAATTGTTAAAAAATAAAATGGAAGAGGAAAATAATAAAAAATAATAAAAAATAAAATAAAATAAACTAATAAACTAATAAATTAATAAACTAACTAATAGTAAATTATTTAGTTATCATATTATTAATTGTTTTTTTTAAAAGGTCTTTTGTATTTATTTCTACTTCATTATCTTTATTTATTTTGTAATTAATAATATGTTTATCTATATTTTCTTTTACCCAATTATCGTAAGTTCTATATTCTCCAAAAGTATTATTTGTAATTACCAATAATCCAAAACCTTTAACATAATTTATAATCATTTTGTTAATACATTCTTTTGAAGAAACAGGTATTGTGTAAATACTATTAGATTTATATAACATAGTTTTAGATTCTTCTGCAAATATGGCCACTTCAAATTTAAGCTTATTTAATTTTAATTTTAACAATTTCAACTGTTCTAGTGTTAATTCATGATTATCTACAATTATAAATCTTTCGGAGAATATTCTACGATTGTATTTTTCAATTGAATCATTATTTTTATCATAGGTTATTAAATTCATAATAAAATCATTATTTAATATATAATTTCTTAATTCATCAATACTTTTAAATTTTAAAGAATACCATTCTTGAACATATTCTATTGGTTTAAATCTTTGTTTTAATTTTTCTTTATCTTTTAATAACACATTTATTTTCTTTTTCTCTTGAGGTTTTATTTTTTCATCATTTCTTAATTTATGCCACATTTCTTTAATAGTTATTTTAGAATTAATTTTCATTTTAAATATTATATTATATAGCATAGCTTCCTCAAAAGTTTTTAATTGATACTTATTTTTAATTTTTAATAGTTCTTCATATAACTCATAGGATTCTTTATTATCTATTTTTAATTTATTTGATATATGATAATCCTCTGGGTTATCATAACCTTCTTCTAATGAAATATAGTATTCTTCTGCACTATTGAAATTTTTTTTCAAGGCAATATTGTAGTCTTCACTATCTCCAAATCCTAATTTCAATGAATTTAATAATTCTTCAAAGTTTTTAAAACCTTGTTTTTTGGAAAAATAATATATATCGGCAACATTTTCAATAATAGTTTCATCTATAAATCCATTTTTCCCATAATAAGATATATAATTATTTCCAGTTAGTTTATCTTCATATAGTAACTTTTCATCATACAATTTTTTTAATCCTTTTAAATAGCCTAAATTATATGCGTCTATGTAGTCTTTTTCATTTTTAAATCCTAATTCCTTATATTTGTCAGGTTCTTTAATTCCTACGGATTCATACTCTTTTTCCCGATAATATTCTTTGGCACAGGAATATTTGTCAATACCTTCTAAATAGTCTTCAATGGTTAAGTACCCTCCATTACCTATTGAATATGCTACACCAGAATCTACAATAATAAATCTTTCCATTTCAGGCTGAACTCCGACAATTTTTATTTCTTTTAAGCTAATATACTCTACAAAGTCTTCTATATTGTTTAGTTCTATTAATGGAATATTATGTAATTTATAAAATTGAATATAATTAACATTTAAAAGCTTTATATTTAATAATTTTTTATTCATATTTTCCCTTTTTATTGTTATATCAAGATATACAGAAAATATCCTATATATTATATTTTTTATTTGATTAGTATTTTATATTTTACTTATAAATTATATAAATTACAAGTTATATTAAAATATGTATAATTATGCACCAATAAATTTATTTATTAATATATATTTAAGTTATTACGCATATCCTATATTTATATTATTACATTGGTGATATAATGGTTCCTAAAAACCACCCTCGATATAAATCATTATTAAATAGAGAGAAAATTGTAGAGGCTTTTGATAAAGGCATATTAGCAAAAGCTGGATTAATTGCCCATGGAAGAGGGGAAACTTTTGATTATTTAATTGGTGAAAAAACTACTGATTATGCATTAAATTCAATTAAAGTAGCTAGTGCCATATTAGTTTTAGCAGAAAACCCAGTAATATCTATAAACGGAAATACAATAGCTCTTTCAAAATATGAAATTGTAGAACTTGCAGAAAATTTAAATGGCAAAATAGAAGTAAATTTATTTTACAGAACAAAAGAACGAGAAAAAAAAATTAAAGAAGAGTTTTTAAATGACGACAAAATATATAATAAAATTAAAAACAATAAAATTAAATTATTAGGATTAGATAACCCAAATAAACAAATACCTAATTTAGATAGTTTAAGAGGAAAAGTTTCAGAAGAAGGAATATATTCAGCAGATGTAGTTTTAGTGCCATTAGAAGATGGAGACAGAACAGAAGCCCTTGTAAATATGGGAAAAACAGTAATTTGTATAGATTTAAACCCGTTATCCAGAACAGCTCAAAAAGCCAATATTACTATTGTTGATGAATTAACTAGATGTATTCCATTATTAATTAAATATGTTATGCTATATAGAAATAAAAATAAAAAAGAGTTAAAAGAAATTATTAATAAATATAACAATAAAGAGAATTTAAATAATGTATTACAACATATATCTAATAGATTAATTAATAAAAAATAGTGAAACAATAAAATATAAATAATAATAATAATATAAATAATAATTACGATTGTGTATAAAATATACACACAACCATTTATTTTATATAGTATATGGTACATCTGTAATATACTAGTAAGACAATGTAAAGTAATTAATTGTTTATTGTAATTGTATTAGCGAGGTAGGGTAGCCAGGTCTATCCCGCCGGGCTCATAACCCGGAGATCCGAAGTTCGAATCTTCGCCTCGCTACTTTTTTTGTGCTATAAATATTTATTTATGTATATATTTCAATATATATTTTTAAAAAAAATAATTTTTAAAAGTTTATTAATTATTTTTCTAATTTATTTAAATATTTTGAAGCATTAGCTAATGCAATGGCTCCTTCACCAACTGCTTTTGAAACTTGTAACATTCCCCCTGTTACATCTCCACAAGCAAATATTCCTTCAATATTTGTTTTACAGTTTTTATCTACTTTTATAAATCCTCCTTTTGTTAATTCAATAGGATTATCTTTTACAATATCTGAGTTAGGAATATGGCCCATACTTATAAAAATACCATCTCCATTTATTTCTTTTTCTAATCCATTTATTTCTACAATAATACCTTTAACAGTTTCTTCTCCAACTATTTTTAAAGGTTTAGCATTAGTTATAACTTTTATATTTTCACTATTATTTAATCTATCTAACATAATTTGTTCAGCAACTTTTATTTCTTTGTCTTCTGTTATTAGTATTACCTCTTTTACAATATCCTTTAAATTAAGAGCAGACATAACACCAGCAGTTCCTTTTCCAACTACTATTACAGTTTTGCCAACATAAAAGAAAGCATCACAAGTAGTACAGTAACTTACACCTTTACCAACATATTCTTCCTCATTTATTCCTAATGTTTTATCTTTTGTTCCTGTTGCTATAATTACACTTTTAGTTTCATACTCTCCTTTTTCCCCTTTTAATTTAAATGGTTTTAAAGAAGTATCTATTGAAATAATATTATCGTGAATAATATTTAATCCAAATTTTTTAGAATGATTTACAAAATTTTGAGCTAATTCATAACCTTTAATAGATTCAAATCCGGGATAATTTTCTACTTCTCCAGCTTCTGCGATTTTTCCTCCTTCATTTTCCTTTTCAATACATATAATATTTAATTTTGCTCTCATTCCATATATTCCAGAAGTAAGTCCTGCTGGACCTCCACCAATAATTACTATATCATATACCATAATTTTCACCATATTATTTTTGTATATTGTTATTTTCATTATCTTATATTTCCAAAAATATTATATATTAAATTTTCAAATCCATTAATATTATCTATATAATTATTATCTAAGTATTCCTTTAAATATATATTTGATAATCCATAAGCAGGAGTTTTATAAAATTCTTTATTATTATATATTTTTAGTTTATCTAATTCTTCTTCTAAATTGTTGTTTAAATAAAATATTTCATTATATTCTTTTCCATTATTCATAACAGGTCTATTTAATAGTGAAGATGGGCTTCTAGTTATTATTGCTGAACTACCACATAATATATTTGCAGGTTTCATACCTTCAATACTTGAAGAAGGTTCAACTATTGTTGTTTTATCTTTTCCAATAGCATAAGGTAAAAATGAAACTTTAACTCTTAACCAATTACTTTGCTCAGGGTTTTCTTTAATTATTTCTTTACCTTTTTTAGATAAATTACTATTACTTAAATAATAATTATAATATTCATTACATAATTCCCTTAATTTAGAATCTACTTTTTCAGTATGGGTAAGATAATAATAAATATTTTTAGATTCACTAGTGTTTTTTAATTTATAATTATAATATTTTTTGAAATTATTTGCTGCTTCAATAGTTAATTTTAAACTGTCTTCGTAGCTAATATTAGTTTTATAATTTATTAATTTTGCATATTCGTAAGTTTCTAAAATTATATGTATATTATATCCTTTTTTTGTAGGTGGTGCAATAGATACATAATCTTCAAAAGTAGGGTGTCTCATTAACATTTCTCTAACTTCATTTATTGTGGTATTTTTATTTAAACTATTAATTTCCATTGAAGTTAATAAACATGGTCCCGTTGTAATATCTTTATATATTTCATTTCCTATTGTTCCTAAAAATCTATATTTTGGTAAATTATTAAATATATCTATATAGCCTTGTTTTAAATTATTTTTTTCAATTATCCTACTCCAATATTGAGGATAACTGTTTTTCCAATATGTATTTATCATTTCTTGTGAGCTTACTGCCATAGTTCCACCAATTATATTTTAATTATATGTTTATTATTAAAATATCTAATATATGTTTTATATTGTGTCAGTATTATACACTACTAATTATATTAATATGTATGAAAATAATAGTATAAATATATTTCTATTGGAAAAAATTAATTAGAAAATTTAAAATAATATTTATTAATTTATTAATTTATTAATTTATTTTATTTTAGATTTAATAAAATTATTAGCAACATCTAATATATTTTCAGATATTACAAATTTAGTATTGTCTTTTAATACTTTATCGGATACTTCCAAAGCTTTATACAATTGGGCATCTCCTTTAAAATATTGTTGTGCAGCTTCCGCTACTAATTTTATAGCTTTAGCTTGTCCTTCTGCTTCTATTCTAAAACTTTCAGCAATACCTTCTGCTTTTAATATTTTACTTTGTTTTTCTCCTTCAGCTTCCAATATAGCTGCTCTTTTTAATCTTTCAGCTTTCATTTGTTGAGTCATTGCATTTTTAATATCTGCTGGTGGTTCAATTTCTCTAAGTTCTACTTTTTCTACTTTAACTCCCCATGCATCTGTATCTTGGTCTAATGTTTCAGATAATTTAGTATTAATGTATTCTCTGTTATTTAATACTTCATCTAACTCCATACTACCAATTATGGCTCTAAGTGTAGTTTGTGTAAGATTTATAATTGCATATTCATAATTTTGAACTTCCAATAAAGCTCTTTTTACATCTACTACCCTATAGTATACAACAGCATCAATTGAAACAGCAGCATTATCTCGTGTAATCATTTCTTGTGATGGCACATCAATTACATTAGTTCTTACATCTACTTTTACAGGAGTTTCAATTAATGGAATAAGTATATTTACACCAGGGTACAACATTCTAGAAACTTTACCTAATGTAAATACTAATCCAGATTCATATTGATTAATAATTACTATTGTTTTAGATAATATAAATAATATTACTAAACCAGCTAAAATTAGTTCCCACATTGTTATCACCAAATAAGTATTATTTAGAATTATTTTCTAATTTATCTTCTTATGTTATTGTCTTTTATTCATTAACTTTTTCTACTATTAAATGCACCCCTTCAATTCCAACTATTTTTACTTTATCTCCTTTATGTATTTCCTCAGATTTTGATATAATTGTCCAATTATTACCTTCAAGAAATATTCTATTACTATCTTTGTCTAATGTTATTATTTTACCAATATATTTTTCAGCACCTACTTTTACTTTATTACCAACAGCATATACTATTGTATATAATAGTAATATTGTAATTATTCCTGAAGTTAATGCTGCTGGTAATGCTAATGTAGGATAATATATTAAAAATACCCCATAAATTAGTACGGCAATACCTATTGCAGGAAAATAAACCCCTGGAATAATTACCTCTGCTAATATTAATCCGATACCGGCCCATATTAATGTTTGTGCTATATCCATAATAGCCACCTAATATTTAAAATATAATTATACTTAAATATATTATTAATTTAAATGTATATAAATATTCGTTTTTTATATGTGGTAATTATAATATGCAATGTGGAAACTATGGAAAATAATAAAAATAATAATAATAAAAATAATAAAAATAATAATAATAATAAAAATAAATATAATTTAAAAGCTCAACCTATTAAAACAAAGTATATTACTAAAAATGATGATTTTGTAATTGAAACAATAAACTCTTTAAAAAGAGAAATTAAAAATAACAACATATCACTAAATAATGGAGATATAATTGTTTTAAGTGAAAAATTTGTATCCACTAGTGAAAATAATTTAGTAGATGAACAAAATGTTAATCCTTCATTATTGGCTTATTTTTGCTACTACTGGTCTAAATATTTGTGGGGCTATATTTTAGGTCCATTACTTAAAACTAGAAAAAATAGAATTGAAAATTTAAAAAAGATGCCAAAATTAGAAACGGTAAAACATAAACAGGTTATTATTGATAATGTTGGATTAATTTATGCTTTAAAACCAGCTTCAGAAGGAGGTGTTGATTTAACTAATGTTCCAGGTTCTTATGCTTCACTACTTCCTAAAAATCCTAAAAAATCAGCTAAAAAAGTATATAATGCAATAAAAGAAGAATTTGGAAAAGAAACTATTGTAATAATTATAGACACTGACGCAACTTATAAATTTTATAAATGGTATGTTACAGCACTACCTATTGCAATAAATGGCATTATGTCCAAAATTGGAGTAATTGGTTATATTATTGGGAGATTAGGTGATGTTTTAGGTGTTGGTGGATTATGTGGAGCTACCCCTCTTGCAATAGTAGGAAATGAAAAATATTTAAAAAATTATTCCTTAGAGAAATTATTGTATATTTCAGAATTGGCCGATAAATCACAAGTGCCTTTTGTTAAATCAATACATGACATTATGAAAGAGCATAATACATTTGAATTAACAGAAGATATATTATCAAAAGCTAATCACACTCCAATAGTTTTAATAAAAGAAGAAAATAAAAAATAAAAAATAAATACTATATTAAGATTTATTTACAATAAATCTTTCATGTAATAAATTTAAACATTTTTCAAGTTCATCATCACCAATTACAAAAGAAATATTTACTTCAGAAGAACCTTGAGCTATCATTTTTATATTTGCTCCACTTTCTCCAACAGTTTTAAATAATTCTCCTGCAATACCTCTACTTCCTTTCATACCTACTCCAACAGCAGAAATTACAGCAACATTTTCATCAATTGTTATATCTCTAACAAGATTGGTATGTTCAAATTCTTTTTTAAGTTCATTCATACAATTATTAGCATCACTACTATTTCCATAAATTACAACAGATACATTAGTTTCAGAAGAACCTTGAGTTATTAATAATACATTGGCTTTTGCCCTACCTAATGCTGAAAATATTCGGGCTGCTGTACCACTAACACCTACCATACCAGCCCCAAATATATTTATTAAAAATACATCTCTTATAGAGGAAACAGCTTTCATTATGCCATTACAAAGTTCTTTACTATTTGTAATATATGTTCCTTCGTTTTCAGGTTCAAAAGTATTTTTAATTCTAAGAGGTATGTTTTTCTCCATAAGGGGCTCAACAGTTCTAGGGTGTAATACTTTTGCCCCAAAATAAGCTAATTCCATAGCTTCAATATATGATATTGTAGGTATTCTTTTAACATTTTTTACAATTCTTGGGTCGGAGGTTAAAATACCGCTAACATCAGTCCATATTTCTACTGTTTTAGCATTTAGTCCAGCACCAATAAGAGCCGCAGAATAATCACTTCCCCCTCTTCCAAAAGTAGTAATATCTCCTAATTCAGTGCTAGCTACAAAACCAGTAACTACTGGAATAATGTTGTTTTCCAATAATGGATTTAATCTTTCAGAAACTTTGTTTTTTATTAATCTAGCACAGCCATAATTGTCATCAGTTATTAATCCAGCTTCACCACCTAATAAATATATAGATTTTTGCCCTAAATCTTTAATTGCCCCACATAACAATGGTGCTGATAACCTTTCACCAAAAGACAATATATAATCTTTTGATTTAGGGGTTAGCTCTCCTAAATAGGAAACACCAACTAATACTTTTTCTAATTCGTCAATAGAATTATTAATTATTGTTCTAACTTCTTCTTGAAGTTCTTTATTCTTAATTGCATTATTTATTGCAATTTTATGTTTTTCTTTTAATTCATTTATAAAATTATTAATTTTAACAATATCTCTTACATTAAGTGCTTGTCTGGAAATTTCCACAAGGGAATTTGTTATTTGAGACATTGCAGAAGTTACCACTACAACATTATTTGTATTTTTATCGTTATATTTATCAACAACAATTTTAGCAACTTTTCTTATTCTTTCTCCATCTCCTACGGAGGTTCCTCCAAATTTCATTACAGTAGTCATTTAAAACACCAATAATTAAAATAATCCTAATTTTTACTATAAATAAACTTAAAATGTAATATTTATAATTTTAAGATTAAATAATAAACCATATAGATACTAACCTACGATATAACACATATGCAAATATATAGTACTATAATATATTATAATATATAAATAAATATAAAAATGATATAAACACTAAAATAACATACGGAACGATTAATTTATGTTAATAATATTTTTAATATTATATTCTAATAATATAATTTAATAGAATATAATTAAATATATCATACAATATATATTGTTTTTGTATAAAATACAAATATTTTTAAATTATAACTATAAGTATAACTATAAATATGTTTTTATTATAGGAAAATATATATTTTTCAATTTGGTATTTTAATAAGTTTTAATAAATTTTAATAAATTTTAATAAGTTTTAATAGTTTTAATATTATTAACCAATTATTTATTATATAATTAGTATAAAATTATTATAAAAATTATAGAGATGATTTTATGATAAAAATATTAGATACTACATTAAGAGATGGTGAGCAAACTCCTGGTGTATCATTAAATCCTTCTGAAAAATTAGAAATAGCTAAAAAATTAGATGAATTAGGTGTAGATATAATAGAGGCTGGAAGTGCTATTACTTCAAAAGGGGAAAGAGAAGGTATTAAATTAATTACAAATGAAAATTTAAATGCTGAAGTATGTTCATTTGTTAGGGCTTTACCTATTGATATAGACCATGCCTTAGAATGTGAAGTAGATAGTGTTCATTTAGTAGTGCCTACTTCTGATTTACATATGAAATATAAGTTGAAAAAAACACCAGAAGAAACATTAGAGTCTGCACTAACTGCTGTTCAGTATGGTAAAGACCATGGTTTAATAGTGGAACTATCAGCAGAAGATGCTACTAGAAGTAATATTGATTTTTTAACAAATTTGTTTTTAAAAGGTATAGAAATAGGTGCAGATAGGGTATGTATATGTGATACTGTTGGAGTGCTAACTCCTGAAAAATCTTTAAATTTATTTAAAACATTAAACGAAGAAATAAATGTTCCAATAGCAGTGCACTGTCATAATGATTTTGGAATGGCAACAGCTAATACATTATGTGCTATAAAAGGAGGAGCTACACAGTGCCATGTTACAATTAATGGAATAGGTGAAAGAGCCGGAAATACATCTCTTGAAGAGGTTGTAATGGCATTACATAATTTATACAATATTAAAACTAAAATAAAAACTGAGAAATTATATGAAACATCAAGATTAGTTTCTAGATTAATGAAATTACCTGTTTCACCTAATAAATCACTTGTAGGAGATAATGCTTTTGCTCATGAAGCAGGAATACATGTAGATGGCCTTATGAAACACACTAGCACTTATGAACCACTATCTCCAGAAGAAGTAGGTAATAAAAGAAGAATTATATTAGGAAAACATAGTGGTAAATCAGCTTTAAAATACAAACTTCAATTAATGGATATAAACTTAACTAATGAACAATTTAACGAAGTATATGAAAAAATAAAAAATCTTGGAGATTTGGGAAAATATGTTTCAGATATTGATTTAAAAACAATAATAAATGAAGTAATTGGTAAAACTATTGAGGAAAAAATATCATTAAAAGAATTA